>JAABUW010002366.1_pt1 | contig 28873 bp, 22 predicted proteins | sample 5560081 | NCBI WGS metagenome assembly JAABUW01 (sample SAMN10711882, study PRJNA513363) | rock metagenome | isolation source: Antarctica rocks | place: Antarctica: Victoria Land, Knobhead sud | reverse complement strand
CGAGGGGGAATGTCTTGAAGAGCAAGGTGGCATCCAATATGGTTTTCTGTCGACCACCCACCGGGCAGATGCGCCGGCATTCGATCTCATTCGTCTTGGACCTTCGAGGACGTTTTCGGGGACATTCTCTCGGGTTGTGCTCATGGAGTTGTGTCCCTCTCAAGTCTCGACCAGTATGCCAGATATCTGCAATGCCAGATCTAAGATAGTCAGATGCTCATCGGCGCCGTCGACCAGGCGCTTATCGGTTTCGGAGAAGGCCAAGACAATCCTTGTCTTCTGCTTGTTGGAAAGAGCGTCGTCATAGACCGTCTTTTGATAGAGCTATGAATAAGTGTATTAGCAAAGAGCATCTCAATTACCGAGGACGGCACTCTACTCACTTGTGTCACGACTTGCGTAGCACTCCAGCCATCAGCTACCAAGTCAATTACTTGCTTCGCAACAGCCTCGTAGACGGCCCCTCGCGACTGCGGTTGCATAGCCTTAAGCAGTCCATCCACGACGACGTTCGGAATTACCCCAGCAATCTCCTCAATAATTCCCACTGTGACAACAGTGCCATCCTTTCCATCAATGTCCATAGGGTCTGCATCCTCATCGTCGTCTAGTCGCTTTCTCTTCGAGTGACCATTCTGTTTCGACTGCGAACCTTTGACTGCGCCTATGAGTCTGGCAGCACTTTGCAAAAACGTGATGGCCTTCCTCAAATCTCCCTCACTGCACTTAATCAAGGTGTCAATAGCCGGGTCCTCTAGTCGGACGTGTTCGTTTTCCGCAATGTCCTCCAGCCGCTTCTTCGCGTTCCCCTGATCCAATGTCTTGAACCGAAACTTGCTGCATCTGCTAGCCAATGGATCGATAATTCTTGTGACATAATTACATATCAAACAGAACCTTGTAATCTTGCTATATGTTTCCATGGTTCTCCTCAAGGCACTCTGGGCATCTTGTGTCATGCTATCCGCTTCATCCAGGATGATTATCTTGTAAGGCGGACATGGATACTTGTCTTTGTAGTGTGGAGGAGGGTTAGAGAGTTGCATTCTAGCGAAGTCCTTCACTTTCTCACGCACAATGGAAATGCCCCGTTCATCGGAGGCGTTGAGCTCGAGGACCCGGGTTCTGAACATCTCGGGACCGTAGAGCTCTTTCGCCAGAGCGAGGATAGTAGATGTCTTCCCCGTTCCCGGAGGTCCGTAGAACAACATGTGAGGCAACTAGCGGGCGAACATCAGTTGAGATGTCCAAGTATAGCTACATCGAACCTCCTACATTGGTGGCTTGAAGGGTTCTCTGTAAGACGGTGATGGTGTGGTCTTGAGCTGTGACATCGTTTAGACTCTTTGGTCGACTTGTGCGAGATCAGTCCCATAGCTTCAATCAAGAAAGGTGGTGCCTTCACATACTACTTCTCCACCCAAGGCTGTAGACTCTTTGCCTCTTGGGGGGCTGCATTCTTGGACGAAGAGGCTCCGTTGGTCGCAGCTGTAGCTGCACGTGCTTTGTTATCAAAGAAGCTCGCCATTGTGACGATCGACAGGGCTCAAATTCGAGGATTGAGTTACGAGTTGTCGGAAGATCGAATTGTACTTAGTGTTCTTATTTGCCCTCGGCACAACGCGCTACGATAAAAACGCGGACGCGATTGGAGATTTGGGGGCTCGGAGGGGCACTTTCGCGTCTTTCCACTACCCCTATTCTATCCCATGCTTCGGCAGTACTGTGGTGTCCAACGGGTTAATTGTTAGCGTCTTGGCAGTTTTCTGGCGGGGTCCTCACCAAAAGAATCCCTGTCGTGCTAACAAAAAACCCCTAGTAAGTCACACATACACTATTCCTCGGAAGCTAGCTCTTTGGGGTTTAGCGTGCACACAATCTAAGCCCGTGAAGGCTAGTTTGCCCAGCCACCAAACCCCAAAAAGCTAGCTTCCGAGGAATAGTGTATGTGTGACTTACTGCCGAAGCATGGGATACCATCAATGATCCTATTTGTTCAACAATCCTCACTTTAAACAGGTTCAATTCAGACCAGTAAGGCTTGAAAGCGTAGAGTAATTTTCGGTAATACAGTAGTTAAGGTCTGGCTCTACCTGACAGCAATCCTCCTCTCACCACACGGACAACCGCTTCGAGAAAATCGATACAACATAGGTAGGTACTATTCTATCGCATCGCAAGCCTCATTATTCTGATATATTCGTTCTGAAGAGTACTCTACAGTGTCGACACATAGTGGTCGGCTTCAACCTACTCCTATACAATTCTCAAGGTTAAGCTAGCATTGTAGCTGTGACCATAGCCCTCTGGTTCTGTCGTAATAACAAGGTAAATTCTATCTTGATCACTGTACCATGGATTGCTACCTGATAGCAATAGGCGCCGGGGATATTGTGGAATATAATTATTACATTCAGATGGAAGCATCCCTTTCGTGGTAAAAGGCACCGAAGAATTAGAATACGTTTGTTGCTGGCGTTGAGTCGTTCCTTAAACGTCTCGGCGACGAAGGTAGACCAGGCAACTCATAATCCCTCGGTCTTGGTGTCGCAGCATCCGGCATTTCGTGCATAGACGCTGCAAATACATTCGTCGGCAACTCAGAATGTGCTCGTTCTGCTGACATTTCGTATGGCGCCAGCCCGTAGCCTGTATCTTGAATGAGTGGCATCTCCTGCGGTGGTGGCATATTTACTGCAAGTTCAGGCTTGTATAAGATTGGTGATACAGGCCGAAAATCTTTTTCGGTGCTGTTAACATCTCCAGAGTGTATATTGCTCCGTTTCTTCCTAAGGAACAAGAAAGCAGTAAAGAACAGAGCGATCCCAGCTATTCCTCCAATTACTGCCCCAGCGATTGTGCCCTTTGGTACAACAGCATGGTTTATAGCCGCAGGCAATATTGGTGTAGTTGTAGGTTTCGCTGAAGAGGTCGATGTTTGTGAGGGGGCGGCTGCTGTGGCCGATGCATTGATACAATCAGGTGGCGGCATAGCAACAAGATTCGAACTGGTTGATGGGTTGGCCTTCCAAAGTGTGAATTGCTCGCGGTCATTGTCGACCATCATATACGCAGAGGTAAAGAATGGAAGGCCAAGGACAAGCCTGGTTCATCACGACTCAGTGTTCACTCATCCAAGACCGGGATAGTGTAATGAGCTCTGTCTAATATAGCAAACGTTGGGGATTCTGAACAAATCATCACTTACATATCGTTTCCATTAATTTGCTGCAGGCTGTTGATGAGGACTTCGCGGTTGCTGTCGTTCCTTACGTAGGTTTCTCCGTTGGAGTTGATATCGTACTCTGGAACGACGAGTTGATGGTTGGGAATCGTGATATCTAGACCTGGATCAAGAGAGATCGTAAGATTGCCATCATACCTGAATGTCCATGTCAGCGGGGGTTCATTGAATATCGATTGATAAGGGGAAAACTACGCTCCGTCCGTCTCGATGAGCATCCCGTAGAAAGCGACAACACCAGTCGCGCGTTTCACGAAAGTAGAGCCGGATATCTCGAGAAACCTGTTCCACAAATTTTGAGATAGGGAAAGCGTATCAAAGTGGGGCTCAACACAAGTACGAGCGGCATTCGCCTATAATGATTTCCGTCATTAGCATCGCTCTTCTGCGCAGAAATGAGCTCTGAGATATGTCTAAGAAGTACCAGGCTTCCAACACATCTGCCAAGACTCAGGATGACTACCAGATTGGGGAATGACTGAATTAGAAAAGTACCTGCCCTGTTGGGACCAAAAAGACTCAGCGACGATCCATTTTTCAAATCCATCTTGATGTCCGTGACAGTAGCAAGAAAGCAATCAGTGTTGAGATCGTCGGGAGTACTGGTAGGGAGGGTGATATTGGGACCCGAGATCTTGTTCATATCGTAGCCGCCGAGGACGATGTTGCCATCCATCTGATACTGCGAATTCCAGCCTTGCCAAAAACCCCACGCTCGCGCAGCAATATCCCCATTATTGACAAGCGCATTCAACAGTGTGGAATTTCGACCTAAACCGAGCGTGTTCATATTTTCACCTGCACCTCTCGATATCCCCAATGGGAATTGAGAGATATTTTTGGTCGGTGTTACTGTGAATACATCGGTGGCCCACAAATCGGTGTTGTGTTTCGGATTGATTAGAGGAAGGTTCTCGGAAGCGGTAGAGAGCGCGGAAGAGTTCCCTGCCCAGGACCACGAGCTGGAAGCCGCTTCGTTGAACAATCCGCCCAGTTGGGTATAACATTCAGTGGTTTCATTTGCGTTGCAGCCGGCTAAATTGGACTGGGTGGTGTTGTCGAATATATACGTATTGTTCAATTCACTGCAACTTGTCAATCGGACTCGAGCTCGACCAGATCTTGACCTACCAACTCAATTGGAAGGCTAGTGGTTGTCCTGGGCTGCCTATTGAAATTGCGACGCCTCTTCTCAAAGTATTGTCTGCTAGAGAAACATTACGAATAGAAAACTCGTACGCAGCGGGTGAAGGGCATATAGTCCCAGTGGATTGAGCAGATGAGGCTGTGGAAGAGGAGGCCGTAACTGAACTTGCAACGAGTAAAGAAAGCAATTGCAACATCTGCAGGGACGTCTGCCGCAAGTTCATCTTCCAATCTCATGTGAAGGAATATATATATATACAGAATGCATGGGAAGTCAGTGAGTAAACTGGAAAGGTGACAGGGATATTTGACGCTCGAGGTTGAAAGCAAGAGCAACTTTGGGTATTTTGCACGCCCAATATGAAAATATTAGTTCCATATTCGAGGTATAGCCGCCGAGAGGGCTTCCACTCAGCGTTTCAAAGCAATCAAAATCCAAACATCACCCAATCACAAGAGAGGGGCGACTAGATTGCCCTGTTTTTCCTTGGATTGGTTGGAGGAGCAGGTACACTATGCAGGTCTTAGCGTTGCACCCCTGTAGATGAAACAATGTCAAACGATCCTCAAAGCTGCGTAGTTCATTCGATTTCAAGGCACGACCTTGCTACAAGGTGTCAGTACTCCATCATAGAAGCTCGTCCCTCTGCAATCACTCCGTGCACATTTGAGTACAGTATTAGGAGCCCTTGAAATCGCGACCTACCTTCTCTTCGAGTCCCAAGAGATTCAAGAGCAAACGTTAGTAGCGCGGGGTTTGGTTGGGGGCGGTTTGGGCTGTAGCCGCCGGATCTGGCGGGCACTTTGCCGAGGAATCAGCTCGGAGGAGGACGCTAAAAGAAAGTCCGGGGGGACTTCCGACCTAATTCCGCGAGCGCGTAATCTCGGATCTTTTTGACATCTGTTGATAAAGTAGGATCTATCCGATGTCTCTAAAGTATAAAGTTGAACATATGCTAGATCCTGATCTCTGAAGACAGTAAAATACGTTACCCTAACGCTTCGAGTCCGGCAGTGCCATGATCGTGAGGAGAAGATTGTGTTTCGTGAGATTCCTATCGAACAGTAGCTTCCACACTGTGGTCAGAGCATGATGGCATTGCTTCATCCCAGAAGATGACATTTCCCGCCGTTGGTGGGTCCAAATACCCGTCGAGGAAAGTTTCTGGGCACGAGTGTGTGGCTATCAAGTACGAACCAAGTGGAATTATGCCAATTGAAAGTGGCCCCAGAGCCGTCACGTCTTACCCGAATCCCTCTCCCATGGTTTGCCAGCATCTGCTAAAGTAGACCCTCGCCGTTAGCCTGTGAAGACGAGCCCAAATCGTGTTCTATGGTGAGGAGAATCCGCCAAAAGCCAGGCTTGATTCTGACTACTTTAGTCAGTAAGATCGATCCATGCGCGGCGGGCGCCCAAAGGTCGGCCACCAGCCTCTGGTCTCCTGCTTTATCATAAACGATCAACCAACTTTTACCTGCGTTCTCGTCCGTCAAGACTCAAGCCATCTCCGAGGGCAATGGACCCAATCGCTTACAGGTATCACAAAGCCAGTCCTTCACTAGGGCTCGCAAGTGCTGTTGCTGAACACCTTCGAACGCCAGTTTTCGAGCGACATCGACAAAGCCTTGAGCAGCTTTAATGGGCGTGTCGCAAGATATCCAGAGACAAGCTTCATAGTCCTCTCGATGTCGATACACATATTCAAGAGCAAGCTGTGTTTTCCCGCTACCTCCTAACCCACACAGCGCCACGGACTTGGTGTTCGTCGTGGCTTCTTGTTGGGGTAGAAGGTACCTATGCATCTCGGACAAAAGAATATCTCTGCCGTAGAAGCGGTTATTTTTGGGGTAAGGCACCGAGAATACCGTGTGTACAGAGTCGAGACTTCGTCGACCTGACTGAGTAGCAGCGGAAGGCTTTCCCCTTTCCCCAAGAATTTCTTGATACCTTTTTTCTAATTGCGCGTTGTTCGCAATCCCCACCTCTAGATCTACCTTTTCTTTGGTCTGTTTCAATCTCCGCAGAGCGAGAGAATTCCTTTTGATTCCTTTTCCACTTGAGGCGCGTTATGATGCCCGTTCCTCATGTTAGTACACCTCCAAGTCTGGCTCAGGGTCTTCTTACTAGCGCTACCTCGCCCAAAAGTCTTCACAGCGCGTACACCAAGCCGAATGAACTTTTGATAAAAGTCGGAAATTGCAAGTTGGAGATCTGGACTTTCAGATATAACGGCAGTGTAAGACTTGTTCCGGGGGAGTATGGCCAAGAGATCGTCAAACATCCTCAACGTGAAATCGAGTACATCGATGTCTCGTCTTATGAGCTATAGCAATGGTTACTGTCTAGTCTCAAACAACGGCTCCATCAAACTCACGTCAATGACAGATCCGAAGATGCCCCATAGAAACTTGCCCGGTGCATAAGATCCATACATTCTATCCTTGAAACTCATTGATATGGGGGTTAAAAGACGTAGTATTTTCTCGATTCGACCCTGCACTTTGATCAAAGGACAGGCGTTTTCTATGTGTATAAGATCGATGACCAAGGGTTTCGACCGCACCTTCGCTTTGAAAATGTGTCAAGATTGCCTGTTCCTTTGGCAGTAGCTGGTCATAAGATTTCTGCGCAGCTTCGGAGCAGATTGCACTAATGCGTGCATCCATGGTCACTTTGGGTGGAATCTCTTGCGCAACCTACATATAAACGAACATGTGGAACTATGGGAGAATCAAGGTAGCGCACCCTTCAAATCACGCGATTGGCCCCCTTGGCCCGCTTGCATAAGTATTGCTGCTGCACAGGAACAGGAGACGGTCATGCAAACACTACTGCTTAGGTGACGTGTGATGGTTGTGTGTCATCTGTGATCCGAGGTTGAGCTACTGCATATTTTACTTGCTGATATCGTAACCCTTAGTTCTAATTATCTACAGAGGAGAACTCGCCCGATGGGGTTTGTGTCAAGCTGGGACTTCTAGTTAAATGGAATCCATTGGACCAGGGCCTTCAGAAGCAACAGACAACCAGATTGCTTCACATTCGCTGGAAAAAGATTGGGGCTACTGCGGCGCCTAAGCCCGGGGCAGGGCCTTTTGGCATATGTAAATTATTTAAGAATCCTTGGTATAGGTACTTAGTATCCCATCCTTATAAATCTATACTTCTAGATAGTAAAATTAATCTAGAAGTACTATTTCTTAGTATTTAAGGTTATAATATATATAAAAGATACTCTTAAGAAGCTATTTTAGAAGGTAGTTTACTTTTTAAAAAGGTCCTTAAGACTTTTTAAAATTTATAATTTATAATTAAAGAACTAGCTTTATTAAGTATTAGGAAGCTAAATATAAGTAAAATCTTTTATAACTAAGAACTCCTAAAAAGTAGACTACCTTTTAAAATAACTTAATAAGAGCATCTTTTATATACATCATAATCCTAAATACTAAGAAGTAGTGGTTCTAGGGTAGTTTTACTATCCAGAAGCATGGATCAGTACCTATGCCAAGGATTCTTAGACCTTTTGCATATGCCAATTCGCATGTCCCCCCTGCAGGTCCCACTCCAATCCATGAATGTCATCTTGCTCGTTCGCGACGAATGAGAGCAGGAGGAGAGATAGCTGGAGAAAGCCTTCCCTGCCTTTCTTTACAGCATCGTCTCTCGAATCAGGAAGGAACGTCCAAGCATCGTAGTGATAATGCCGCAACTTCCCCGACTGCTTTAGACATCGAGTTCACAATGAATCCCAGTAGCTCTGGGCTTGGACCGTTTCCGGCATTGTCCCCATCAAGTTGGTAGACATCAATTGTCAGCTTGAAATCCGAAGATCGATAAGAGCCAACGTATTCCTCTAAGGGACGATGCTTGGTGTTATGTACTCGCTTCGCAACCCATTCCTCGACCAGTGCGGGCCAATGGAGTTTCGAGGTTTCAGCAGCTTGCATGGCAAATTTTTCAAAATCTACCGTCGGCTGCATGTGGAAAAGATCTTGAGCTAGCTCCTGGGCAATAAGGTCGGTAGGATCACCTCGTCCTGGTGAACAATTTGCCATCACAATTATGGCGCTTTGTGTCTCTGGAAAGGTATAAAACGAGGTAAGGAAACCGTTGAATTCTCCCCAATGTGCAATGGCAAGACGAGGAGGCCCGCTCGCATTGATGACAGGAGGATCTTCGAAGAGACCGAAGTTTGGCCCGATTGATCCAAGCCATGAGGAAGGTAACATATGCCGAAACCATCCAAGCCCGTACGAATTCTCGAAAGGAGACCTCTCCTCGATCATCGGCCGGTGTGCGGTCCTAATAAATTGCATTTGTCGAAGCGGGTTTTTCTCAGGAGGAGCCCTTCGAAGTGCTCCTGCGTGATCCATACCGGAGTTCTGTAAGCTTTCAGCTTCCATGACTGCTTTGGCCCAAACCATCATATCGTGCGCGGTACTCCTCACATAGCCCGCACCACCTTGGAGTCTGCCGTCCTCGAGCACAGGCAAATCCCACTCCGACAAGGTACCGTCATCCAGGACCGAGTAGCCCATGGCGATGTTATCATCGCTTGGTAGACCTGCGTTCGTAGTACAACTCCTCGTCATACCCAAAGGCTCAAAAATACGCTCGCGGAGGAAGGTCCCAGGGGTCTTCCCAGAGACTTTAGCAACAATGTCGCCGACGACTCCAAGCATCGTGTTGTTGTACAGAAACCGGGATCTAAAGTCATAGGCTTTGGGCAGCTTCGACGCTATGTAGACTTCATCCTGGACGTTGTTATAGAACTCGTCATAGAACCCACAGACCGAGTGATCAACAGGTGCTAAGCCGGTCCCATGAGAACACAGATCAACAAGCGTCGCACGTCTCCCGACCTCCGGATCATACTTCGTTTCGAAGTGTGGAACGTAAGTCCGTATTGGTTCATTCCAGGACAACTTCCCTTCCTCGACAAGAAGGCCACAGCTAGCTGTAGTGAAAGCTTTGGAGCAAGAAGCAATGGGATACACAGTGTCCTCATTCGGCTTCGATTGCTTCTTTACGTCTGCTAAACCATCGCCATAGTAGAACACGATCTCACCATGGTGCATGACGCTGCACGATACTGATGGAGCACCAAAGGTTTGACGTATTCGAGAAATCGATGACTGCAAATCCTTTGACCTAAGCAGTATCAGAGGTACTCATAACTGCTTGCGAGCAAATGTCACCTTAAGGTTTCGACCGGTCCTCGAGTCATTGCCGCTACGTTTCCTTTCCCCAAAATGGGCCACTCTATGTGTACTGGCTGGTCCATGATTGCGCCTTGTCATCAGCCCTGCTCACGAGGATGATGTTGTCTTTTCAGCAAAGAATACTGACAGTCGGCGGATCATACGAAGAGTCGTCTATGCTAGAAGAGAAGGCGGCTCCCGGGTGACACAGGAATCCGTGTTTTCGGGGATATTAGCCGAGAACCCTCTACCAAAGAACAAAGAACAAAGAACTCCGGGCATACATCCTCATAATCACAGTCTGGGCCGTCCCGGAAAGACTGCAACGAGAAGTGCGTGGCTTGGAATGCATACGGTCTAAATCTAAGGTCCCGAAGCTTCACCGCGAGCCTGCTTAGATACCTAGTCAGAAGAAAGCCGATTATCATTGCCCCCAGTCCGCAGAAATGGCAATTCAATTGGTGAATGCGTAGCTGCAGGAGCTGTAGACATGGATAGTTGGCTTTGGACGACTTGGATCCACCCAGGAACAAGAGCTCCAAGCGCCACTTCTAGAAAAGGGTCTTCTGCCCTCTGTTAAATCCGGACTGATGTACAGTTAACTGCTCGAATCTCCAAGTAACCTGCTACGCAAATCTCCTTCTTGATCTACATCCAGCAAAATGGCCTGTGATGGAGCTTGATTACACGAACGGTACGAGTAATTTGACCAGGTTGGCAGCTCTCACCATCCACTAGGAGTCGTCCAGCTGGTGACGATCATGCCAGGTCAGATAATCACACCCGCTTTCGATCTTGCACCACTCAACTGTACGGAATCCTAATGTGTAGATTAGAAGCGTAGATCAGTGAGGCGAAGCTGATCTTTTCAAGGGTTCATTTCATTCAGTCTAGTAGGTAAATGCTGTAGCTATGGTCTCGTCAGTCATAATTTATGCCTGCTGTGTCTATTTAAGGTCTTGCTCCTTCAAGATATCATCCTCATATGCCCAGCTCGTCGTCTCGTGATATCTCCTGGCTCTCATTACATACCATAAGCCGCAGCCACCCTCTCTGCAACAGCCTCTCCGCTCCAGTAAGCCCCCGTCGTGGTGCCCAACGCAACAAACGGTGCCGTATGCTCGCCCGCAAACCAAAGCCCACGCTCAGGGCAGCCTTCCCTCAGCGCCTCGATATCTTTGTCCAACTGCACGTTATCTTCGGCGCTGCTGGTTTGAAAAGTGGTGTACGAGCCGTATCCTGCAAATTCATCGTTCTGCCAGTTAGTTGCGATGATGTTGGAAGGTTTGCATTTCTCGGACGAGGAGTCGTAACCCGGTAGGCGTGTGTAATATGGAGCGAAGAACTTGTCGAGCCGGTCGTGGACGTCCCGAGATGTTGGATCTAAGCCGTTGATGAGAGAGGTGACATGTTCGGCGCAAGGTCCGTGGATGTAGAATAGCAGCGTGGCGTGCGCGCAATGCTCAGGCAGAGAGGCGAGAGAAACAAACTCGACGGTCCAGTGTTTGGGATTCTGGTCGGTGTATGTGGGAGCTAGGAAATTCGAAAAGAACGGTTCTGTTGCGACGCCAGACTCACTGTCGCTGAGCCAGAATGCGCCCGGAAAGGTGAGGTAGACCTTTTCGAGGCGGCCGTAGGAGATGTCTTTTATCGATCGGATGATGCGAGAAGGTAATGTGGGCGAGAAGGAGGATGTGTTTCGTTTGAGCCAGCCGAGGGGACATGTTACAATGACTTCGTCGAATGTCTGGGTTTTGTCACACGTTGTGGTAACATCCAGCGAACTATGATGAGGAGTCGTCGGCTTTGAGCTGATGGATATGACTTTGGTAGACAGTTGGAGCTCAGCTTTGACTAAGGCGCTTTTGGCGACTTTGTTGAGAACAGCTTTGTAGGTGCTGGCCAGGTAAAGATTCTCTGAGATGTTTAGTCGGCCAAGGTATAGAGTGTGCATTAGAGCACGGACATACCTCCTTCAATACATTCTTCAAGCCAGAAGAACTTCAGGCTCTGCTTCTTGATAGGCTCTCCGACGAAATCTCCCCACGACTCCGCCATCTGTAACACTAATCTCGTGGCACCGGCACCCAGGTCCTTTTCTAAAAGCTTGATCCTGAAAAATTCCAACAGAGACTCTTCTGGTGATATCGAGGCACAATTTGCCCTACTGTGCTTGAAGGCATCGCCTATGATGCACCACATGATATCATAGTGCTCCGTTGCAATCCTTTCATTCATGAGTTGGCCCAATTCATTGTAGACAGAAGGAGTAACGTTCGACATTGAGAAAGTAGTACACTTCATCTCCTTTGCCAACTCAAGTATTGGATTGTCGTTAGTGCCATGTATCTATTGTAGAAGAATCAGCGTAATCACGAGGGGGCATTTTGCATAAGCTTCTACCCAGTTGGGTCCTCTGTAGACGTCAGCGAAGTCGCAGCAACTTTTTGCAGTGTGAAAACCCACAAATCGAAGCCGTGACCTGCTTGATATTGTTGGTGGACCTGGCTTCATCAGCCACAGACCTGCTCGCCTTGAAAGACCACTCACGCGCCCACCTATTCGATCCCGTCCTTCAAGGATCGTCACCTTGAGGCCTCTCTGTGACAGAACATCTGCACATCTGAGGCCAGCAAAACCGGCCCCGATCTGAACGATTTCGGAGTCAGTGTATCTTTATCCAGGCGTGGCTTTCATTCTTGAAAATGTCCATGATGCAAACACTCCAGCGACATGTCTCACGACTCACAATGAGCCCTGGGTAGGGGGGAGAGAATGGAATTGAAGGTGTAACGTACTACGCAGACATGGGGGAGTCGGCCCAGTTCCAGTACTCGCGCAACCATATCGCTCGCGTGACCATTCATTGAGAATTTGTCCTTCCGACCCAGACACCGATCTAAGTCCTTTTGACCGCGATAGCTGTACTCACGTTGGCAGTGAGCTCTGGCCTCCATGATTGGGAACCGCCAATGAAGAAATCTGGAATTATGAGGTAGGGGGGACGATAGTGAGGTAGTCAAAAGTAGAAAGGGACGTGAGAGATGTACGTGTGAAGCCTACAAGAGGCTGACCTGTCGAGGTAGGTTTCGAGACATATGTACGATCTCTTACAGAATTCCCAGAATGCCTTACAGGTTACGGGTTCCTACCTTTGTCATTCCAACGGTCACATGCACCTTTAGCTCAGTGAAGTCAGTCGAGTCTACGGGACGGTGAGGCTGATAGTGAATGAGTCTTCTTAGACAGTGAAAGCGTAACGAATACGGTAGGCTAAATAGATGACCTTAGATAGCGTACTTTCTTCTAATTAGATTCTTGGCCCATGTAGCCTTATCTTGACCTATATGAAAATGTTCAAAGGTATCAGAACAGATATTGCTTAGATTGTTGATCATCCGGGTAGGTGGACATCTGTAGACAGGCTGAAAGGTGAGGCATTCTAATAGGCTTGTTCGGAGGCATCGCCTAATCGCCGCCCGAACCGCCCGAGCCACAAGGGCAGGTCTAGCGGCATTGGAGCCGAAGTCTACTTGATTATTCTCCGCACGATATGTCCCCCAAACGCTGGACCCTCTCGCGTACCGTAGACTACCACCAGGGCCATGATCTGCTGAACTCCTAAATCTCTTCGTTTCAGAGCTTAAATGATGGATCTATCTATGTCTGTACGGGTCAAGTAGTCCAATGGGTTGCACGCTCTTGTCTCAAGTAGTGCTCGATAATGAATATACAAAGACCCTACCGCCAATGATGTCGCTAACAGCAAATTTGAGGCGAAGATACAACAAGTTGATGCCAGCGGAGTTCTACACTGTCTCCCCGACCGTGAAGAATGGTATTCACGCCAGGGAAGATGCAACGTGGAAGTTGGGTGTATGGCTCTTGGGTATCAGGCCACTGCCATTGTGCAATTGGCGCCATTGGTCTTTTTGGTGGCTGTTTGGGCAATGTTGCTGGTATGCTGGAGTTGGCTATATGATACAGTAGAGTCTGTGGTACTCAATATATTTTAACATTACCACTAGATCAAACAAGGAGAATCCGCGATGGACCCACTCACTGTACGGTGAAAGCACGCTTTTCGTAGGGATGATGAGTATGCTATACCGCGAGAACGCCCATGTGGCTGAATGATGAACACGCCGTGCAGAGAACAAAACCTCCAGCGCCCGACCAAGGCTGTGTATGTACGTCTTAGCAAATTCGTCGAGGAAACACATTGAATCAATGGTAAGAAAACCTCCAAAATGTAGTCGCTCTGCCACTCGAATATGATCCTGGTATTAGATCCTAGCCTTTGACTAGCTCGCCCAGCCTCTTCTCCAAGATCTGCCTGCCTTCCAGCGTCTTCCACACCTCATGAGGGGCGGCATTGACAACGTCCCAGCTCACCAAATCGTTAGTGATCTTGGTCAAGTCTCTCTGTTTTGTCTCCCATTCGTCGTCCTTGCGAACATTGATACCCGAGCTCACGACCACAAGTGGTGTATTTTCGTCCTGAATATTCCTCGCCTGACTTACTTCGTTCTTTGTAAGCGAGTTGGCGACGAGATTCTCTTGCAACTTTGCCTTGATGTACTTCCCATTTTGGTAAGCCGAACGACCATAAACACGGTCTTCAGGCTTGCGGCCCTTAGCAATAGCACCAAAGAGGCGATCGTATCCCAAAGGCGATATAATGCCACGAGCCCAGAGAACGAAGCCTCGGCCGGGCTTAGCTACTTTGTAAAGCAAATCCTCGTGCAGAGCATCGATGAGCATGATGCCGCTGACCTCGTGCCGATGGCGGCTAGAGAAGATGCGGCCATAGATGCCGCCTATTCCAGCAGAGACCAGGACCCAGGGATGTCCTTCGCCGGCACGAGCTAAGGCTTCCGAAAGAGCGTCCGATGTCATCCCAGCAGAGTGAGGCGAGGGGGCATTGTCGGACCAAGCCAAGCCCGGACGGTCATAGTAGCAGTATCGGTAGATTGTGCCATTCTGGTAGGCGTCGTAGACCCAGTCATCAAAAGTATCCTCAACTGGGTTTTCGCCTCCTTCGAGCAGAACCGTAGGGTTACGCTTGCCTTCGGAATTGTAGCTCACGTCGCCTACACATGCAAGATGAATCTGGTACTTATCTCCGTCGACGTAGTATCTCTCCCCTGGTGGAGCTAGACCTGCGTCACGACCACGGAGGATGAGTGTTGCAGTCAAGAGTATGACAACAGCGATCATGACTACCATCAGGACGGAGGCTGTGAGCACAGCACACCACTCACGGAGGGTTCGGCGGCTCTCCTGGCGTCCAGTGAGGCGTTCTTCCTCCTCCTTCTTGCCCCAAGCCACCACTCTGTCAGTAAGGACATTGTAGAGCGCCATGACAGTAGCCCAAACCACTGAAGCGATACCGACCCAGCCTTCTTCCGCTCGTATACGTGGCACCGCTAGAATGATTATCATGTCGATCAGGAGGAATCCGGCAACTATGAGACTGCCGATTTCCATTGGCTTGGATGGAGTGGAGAAGAATAAAATGGCGACAAGAAGATTGCCGATGGTGAGTGTTGTGTATGAGAAGTCAAAGAAGCCCGAGCCACGAGAATGCATCATTGGTGGGCTGACGAAGATGGATACTAGGAGTAGCACCCACCATAGAAAGCTGATCACGAGGAAGAGGACGCATAGGTAGCGGAGTGCTCTAACGCTCCATAGGTTGTAGGGAGAGACCTGGTGAGAGATAGATGAGCGAGGTGTAGGATAGGATGAAGGAAGGGAGCTTACAGCTGGGTCGTCTGGGTCGAGATAGCCGTCATTTCGAGGAGGCAGTAGTCGCGTCCTCTCATCTGGCTCACGCCCCCCGGAATGACGAGGTTGCTGTCTGCTGTCATCGCCACTGGTCTCAGCTTCATCACCCTCAGAGCGTTCCTCGCCGTTCTTGGAGCCCCACAGTGAGACCATTGTTATCTTCTGTTGGCAATGTGAGAGTCCTAGGTGTGAAGGTGGAGTAGGGGAGGTGGCTGAGGAAGAGTTCGGCAGGGATGCTGCCTAGAAGCAAGCTCTCTATCAATTCAGTCAGTGTGTTCAAGTTTGACGTGATTCCGAATGAGGACTCCTACCGAGTCTCTATGAATTGACGGACAATTTGCAAAGCATTATTGCAGCCAACACGAAGAGAGCAATAGCAGGAGGTGGGAGAGGTGTGGAAAGTTGTGATAACAAAGTCGAAACAGAGGGGCGCTTGGGCGGGGACTGGACTGGACTGGACCTTTCCAGGAAAGCGCACACACAAGCGTCATCTCGGCCGTCATGTCTGCAGATCCTCGGAGTCTGGTCTCCTCGAATGCTTGCTGCTCGCCACTTTCTAGAGCCACATGCTGTCCGCGCCATGTCCAACGGGCCATGTGATGCACATACTATCATTGTCTCCATGCAAGACACGCCTTAGCTCGCCGCAAGTCAATGAATAGAATAGTTCTAGCGGACAATGAGCGACCTCCAACGGTCTTTCGCCAAGGCCAAACTCGCTGGTCTACCCTTCGAACCGCCAAACCAGCTGCTCGAACATGGCGAGGATGGCGAGGAGGATGAGCTGGATGATCTGAAGCCATTGCCTGACTCCACCCAGGACGACGACTCTTCTTCTGCCTCTTCTGCTTCCTCCGCTTCCTCAACTGGTACCATCAGACCATCGCCGAGTAAGCATCTCTTCGCCAGACCTAAGGGGTTCGTCCAATCCCCTTGAGCCTCATGTACGGCAGTCTCTCTTCATTGCATCTGGGGTAATTCTGGCTGTAATTATGTGTTCCATTCTTTGAATGATGTTTCTTTCTTTGGAACATTGAGTACAGGCATTCATGCATGCTGTTCGTCACGGTGCAAAGAGGATCTCTAAATCTTCATATGCTAGATTCACTGCTAAGAGAGGAGTTTTGGATCCGCTTCCGTGGAATGACTACTTTGCTCGAGAGCTCTATCTGAAAGTCTTCCGACCTTCTGAGAACGTTACATATCATGCCTACATCACACCACCAACAGGCAAAGGGCCGCTATTAGTCACCCATCATGGAGCCGGCTCTTCAGGCCTATCGTTCGCTCTTTTTGCTTCGGAGATTCGGAAAGCCCTTCCTAATGCTGGGGTCCTATCTCTCGATGCCCGTGGTCATGGGGAGACGGTCGTAGAAAATCTCGAAGCCCCGTCAGAGAGCCCCGTGTTCGATCTAAGCCTTGATACCTTGAGTCGTGACCTGCTGGATGTAATCAACTTGACTCAAAGAGAATTGGCTTGGGCTGAGCTGCCCGGCCTTCTCCTCATTGGCCACAGTCTTGGTGGTGCGGTTGTCACTGACCTCGCCATGAGCGGTAAACTTGGAAATGATCTCTTGGCTTATGCAGTTTTGGATGTTGTCGAAGGGTCCGCCATTGATGCCCTTCAGAGCATGCAGACCTATCTTTCAACCAGACCCAAAAGCTTTCCCTCCATTGCTTCAGGCATCGAATGGCAGTAAGTTGCATAGTCTTATCATCCGACGTCATGTTTCTCATTCAACACAGCACCCGCTCTCGAACGATCCGTAGCACCATCTCCGCCCGCATTTCTGTGCCCTCCCTTCTCCGTCATGAACCTACAAACGCAGCCCAGCCCTGGACCTGGCGCACCGATCTCGCAGCCACACAACCTTACTGGGAAGGATGGTTTGCCGGCCTCAGCCGAAAATTTCTGGATGCGAAAGGGGGAAAGTTGCTAGTGCTCGCAGGAACAGATAGGTTGGATAAGGAGTTGATGATTGGCCAAATGCAAGGGAAGTATCAACTGCAAGTGTTTCCAGAAGCGGGCCACTTTATTCATGAGGATCAGGCCGAGAAGACTGCAATGATTGTTGCAGATTTTTATCGCAGGAACGACAGAAGTGCGCTAATCTTACCGCCCAAGGTGGGTGCCATACCCAAGACGTAATTCTGGTAGACTCCAACAACATGATGTTTAATGCATTTCCATGGCTGATGGAACGATGCTTATATTTTTCCTTCGTGTACTGCCGGAAATCCAAAAGTCATAAAACCCTCCCGAATATTCACAATACTCCAGACACCTTGCTTGTTGAAAACGCCGAAATACAATTCCCTTTAGGAGTTCCTCTAAATACCTTCCCCCAAACGGTGGGTCAAATTTCTCCCAGCAGCAGCAGCAACGGCTACCCCTTGAACCCCTGAAGCAGCTGACGCACCAGAGCCCCCTGCAGACACGCCAACAGCCTGCCACTGTGCGCGTATGGTGTCCAAGATGTGCATATTTGCAATGACTTGTTCGCCTGTATAGTAAGGATCGAGAGGATGTTGCTCCGCTCCATTGCCTGCATCTAATAACTCATCTCGCTCTCTGTCCTCATCGCCACCAGTCCGACCAGATGACGTATGATGCAGATCCCGCAGCTCGATGTCTTCCGTGTACTCGAGATCCTGCCTCAATATACCCCTTTCCTCGGAATCGTGATCCTGCTGTGGCTCCATCGCCATCTCGTTCGCCAATGCTACGGCCTCATCCTCTGGTCTTACGCTTCTCCTCTCAAGCGTGATCCCAAGCATCAAAATCTGCAACATCAGCACGAGTATGTCCAACCCCACCAGCCTCCAACGGCTGACGGGGCTCTCCTGCCCTACAAAGTCGATCAACAAGCCCCCATGTAGATACCCTCTCGTTGCTTCGCCAGCTGCCGGCGGAGGGAGCAAGAGATGCAATAGGGTGAAAAGGATGTTGGTGCCAAAGATGACACCGATGTAGGGGCGGTGCGCCAGGGGAGGGGGGGGGAAGATCGACGACTTGGGGGTGAAGTAGAACCACTGGGGGAGAGCGCGTAGGATGAATTTGGGAAAGGAGCAGCTGTGCCACTAGAAGTCAGCATGCGGTATTCTGAAGGACGGTTGGGGACGAACATACTCCATGTAATAAAGCACGGAAAGCTGTGCGTAGATCATGATATCTACATTGCGTATCAAATGGTCTAGAAAAGCGGCTTTCTGATCCCGTTGGACTTGTTTGTTTCGCTGTAGTATTCCGGCATTAGTAAATGCTAGAGCCGCTGACTCGAAATCGTCTCGCGAGTCAAGGTCCAGTCGAGGGTGGTCTGAGCTGGAGGAGGCATCATTCATGTCTTAGCCGGGTCATTGGTGCCGCATCAGGAGTATTACTTGAAATAAATAGTCGCAGCAAGAACATAGATTGCTGAGGCGCTCACTCTCGGGAAGAGCTTCCTAAGATATAGAAGCTGGAGAAGCAACAACCCATGCGACCGAGCTTTCAGGCGTCAATCACTCGAGATAATTGATATGACAACAAGCACTAGTGCTTTTCCAAGTGCTTATTCTTGGCGGTGTTGCATGATATCGATTATCCACAATCTCAGGGTCAAAAGGTGTAAAGCCGTTGCCATATTTGGAGCCCAACAGCTGGGGTCCCAGCAGAGTGATGGCAGATGATGAATGCGGAAGGTTCCTGTTCCTTGGGCAAAAGAAAGCCATGAATTTTGCGGACGTTAAAAGTTGGGGGATCTACCCGGTTTATACGATATACATGGCACGGAACTACGAGAGGTCTCCGAGGGATATATAGATTCGTGAGGAACGGCCACAATGGGAACAAATCACTGATCGAATGAGCTTCATAATTTTGTGTACATACATAATATATGCCACAAACAATCATTTCCGGCGATGTCCATAGGTATTCGAGCAGCAGAGCTCAATTTTACCTGAATAGACATACCCAACCGCCAAAGTCCTAGAAACCCAATTCCCTGTGCCATATCATCACATCCACTACCCTCTCACGCCAGTGAGATCTGGCTGCACGACTTGATGTCGCCGCATTTTGAAACACAGTATCGATATCAAATGTCCCCAGTCACTTCGTTTGGCATTCATGCTCCAAGAATTGCCCAGCAAAAGATCCGGTCAGGGTAAGCGTCCAAGTAGCGGAATCCGAGGAAGGCCCAATTCACGGCTCCGATGAGAATGGCACCAGTTTGATATCCGTCCGATCTGCATTCTGAGAACTTCCTATCCGGACCAGCCCCTGTATGAAGCACCAACACGAAGGCGGAGACCAGAGTTTTTGCCATAAGGCGTACGGGATTAGCTTAGACGACCGAGGCGAGAGGGTGGTCTGAATACTGGAAACAAATGTTGGTATGCGCTACACAGCACGTTGAGATCATTAGGTAGCAGGGTAGGGATCACGACTGCCGAGTACTTGTCCGGATAGGTGTAGGCCGATCAGCAGGCGAAAGCAGGCGTGGTTTGCGGCAGAGAGGTTGAGAGTCATTCCTCTCGCAGTCTATCGATTCTGACTTATAATCCGTTGTGCAATCAATCGTAGTGGTGGGCGTGAGGTTGTGAAATGCAAGATTGTAACGTGGAAGATGCAAGGTTGTTCCATGGATCATACCCAGAAGACCTTACGACGCACGCGGAAATTGAGCGCCAGAGATTGTAAGGCACAATATGATATCTCCAGTCCAAAGCTTTGAGCTACTTCGCGGCGGATTAGCGGAACGAATTGATGTAAACGTTGGTGGCACTGGCCATGACCGAAGTCCAAAGCGCATCTCCTTGAAAGATGATGATCATCATCAATGTCCTAATGTATTCAGCCAGCAGAGGATGATCTTTTTCAATTCAGTAGCTGGCGGAAATTTTCCAACGTCTTGAAGGCACACGCAACATCGGGTTTAAAACGCCGCCAAGATCCTAAGATCTAGTCTCTTATACCATCAGATCATATGCCCCTTCCTTTCGTATCGGTGCTAGTCTAGTCATACTACCGCTCCCACTTCGTTTTCTGCGTCTGCTGCCTAAGCCCGGACGAGTATTGGATACCATCGAACTCTTCCTGACGGCAATTTCTCCGCTTAGTTTTCCCGAGAACAGCATACGCACCGCAGCCCAGGAGGTCGTTATGTAGATGACTGAGTTCCAAAAACCCATTAGTGGCAGCACGATACTCGAGGCGTATGTAAAGGGCAGGGAGACGAGGTTTGGATGAATGAGCGAGTAGACGCGATTTATCGAGGAAGGAACCTAGGGATTTGGGCATCAGTTGGGGGATGTCTTGGAGGTAGGTGATACATTCGATTGGCGGTAGGACATACCCATGTAACAAGCAAGGAGACAAAGAAGAGTAGCGCAACCTTCGTATAACCCCACGCCGCCGTGTTCGCTTCCATAGCCACTTTGTTGCTCTTTATCTGCATCGTCGTCGTTTCTTTCGTAGTCGTATGGGGCATCTCGAACGCTGGACTGATTGGCGTGGAAGCAATTTCCACCGAATATTGGTCGTAGCCCCTGCTGGCGAAACCCGATCCGCTTGGTGTTGGTTTGGTCGAGGCAATAACGTGGTCGATCTTATCGTTGGGGCCAGGGTAGCCACGGGGCATGTTGGGTGAAGTCATTTCCATTGTATCTAGCTCACTAGTAATTTGGATTTCAGTGGTTTTGAACGATGTGAACGGATTTTTTACTTCGACGATGACGGGCCTTGTCGGGTTGCTGAACGCTCGCAACTGCTTCCTGTTCGAAAATATCTCACGGCCGGCTAGGACATATATGGTGAAGGAGATGATGATACTGTCCATGAAATGTCAGGCAGTCGCACGACTCGTGAGTAAGGGTTCTCTTACCAGCACCACGCTGGAACATAACAGAGAGCAATTCTGAAGGCGACCCATTTAATGTCAATCCAGCACCACAGCTATTTGTTATGTTAGCAGTGCCATTAGTCGAGACGGCCATCAGGGGCGTGTACTGTGGCTGGCCCGTACATCTTTCCTCTCGCCGGAGTCTCAATGAAGAGGTAAACCAGAGCTACGATGAATGGCAAGCCATAGCACATAGCATGGTATCTCCACTCCAAAGCCTTGAGCTGCTTGGCATTGTATTTGCGAAATAACGTCATGTAAACGTTGATGGCCATGGCTAAGTTCCAGAGAGCATCTGCGGGAAGGAAGCTGGACAAGTGGTCAAGAATTGCTCACTTCCAGACTGCTTCCGAGCTTACAACTGTATAAAGAAGCCCTGCAACTGGCAAAGATGTGAGTCTCTGCCAGCCCGCACGCCCGACTGCGAGATCAATGTAGCAACGTTGCAAAGTGTGTTCCCCCATGATGCGTAGAATATGAGCCTATTGACGGGTTTCCGGAAGACTGGCGAGTAGATGAAGGTGAAGAGGATGAACGACGTTCCGGCTAGGGAAAAGCAGGAAAAGACTCGTTCAAGTATCTCAAGCTCCTTAAGTTGCTCATGACTCAAAGAATGGGACATAGCGTGATACGTTACCCGTCGACGCTGACTCCTCTAGCCGAAGGAGTCCCAGTCGTTACTCAAGGATGTTGTTCTATATGATCGACAACTGTACACTTGATGACTTCAAGATGCAAACAATATATTTAGAAGACAACTTGAACGAGCTACAATGAACAAGAGCAACTGCGAGGCCATGGCATCAGCAAACACTGATACAGGGGCACCAAGGTTGACATTGAGGAGGACGAGTGGTTGTAGAGGCATTGTGTATAAGGCACATGTGGCACGCACATGGTGGCCAGCGTTCTAGCCCAGCGAAGATGTCATGTAACACAACGGCACAGTCCATCCACAAGATTCGAGCGCCTGTACCGTTTCGGTCGCAAGGTCCCTGTAATCATGAGTGGTCAAAGGGCGTGGAAGGTGTGAGATGATGAGGAGGTAGACATGGATGCGGTGGTCAGCTTCGCAAATATGTGGTGGCTTCTCTTTTCAGCTCGACTACTTCTGCAGATGAATATCTCAGTCTTAATGGGTCCAGGTCTCGCCAATGCGGCGCGAAAGCATGGATAGCTTTCAGCGTTACATTCGGCTTTCCGAACGGTAGTCTCGGTGGTCTGTACATGTCGGTCATGGTCTTGGGGCTGTTGAGATGAGACTACACATTACGATGCCTTTAAGTAAGGTCGTTGGTGGAATGACCTTTTTTGACTTCTGACCGTGCCATGGTTGAGATTGCAAGGGGCCCCACTATATCTAGCCGGCCGAACAAGGCCCGACCTATCCCCCACGTGGATAGGTAGCGTTGCCACGTTCCAACCGATGCTAACATGATCTCGCGGGTCGCACAAGAGATGTCAGCCACCCGTAAGCGTCTGTTCCTTTCTTGTGATACTCACCGACACGATGCCTCGTAGGCTTCAGGCATTGATTGATGGAAATAGAGCGATGACAAGATACTAGATAGAACAGATAATGGAGATGCATAGGCAATACTTCATATACTATGTATTCAGGATGTTAATTGTCAGCGCCACAGGGACTATTCCAGTGGTGTCCTCACCAAAGGAATCCCTGTCGCGCTAACATCTAACCCGCTGGACACCCGCGGATCTCTAGGGGGTGAGCGTTCATCCACGGTCGGCAGCAACTGAAGCTCCTTTCCTTTTCAGAGCCATACAACATACATAAATGCGGCAATACGTACAGCTATGTCAAAGTCAGATCTCATCTTCTTTTTCCACTTTGCTTATTTACTTCTGGGATCACCGATCTTCGTGCTTTAAAGGCTGAGCGCGGGAACCCATCAGAATCTGGCAAACCAACATCATCTTACCAATCCGGATCATCTCAAATTGAAACCACTCCTTTTTCTCGCTATCAAGACTCACTCGAAAGTTCAGAATATGTATATTGAATACGGTGGAATCTGTATGATAGGGATTGTTTCCGATCTCAGACAGATTTGCGTGTATATATTGCCAGAGACGCGGTCGCTGCTAGCGAGACAAGATTTGCTTTGATAATTGACAGAAAAGACCGGGCCGGCAGGCGTGAGTCAAATCAAAAAGTTTTCATTAATCCAAGCTAAGAGACGTATTCCCATGTAAGCTGCGAGTTGACCGATGTATAGTCACCGTGTCCAAAAAAGGTACGCGGGGAATCTCAGACATCGCGGAATCACACAGGTAGAGCCAACGAGGTAGGAGTAGGTGACGCGGGTTGGTGAGATACTCAATCTGTTTATATATCCACTCCCGGTCTGGAAACACATGAGCTTATTGGCATATTGGAAGTATGAAAAGGGGTGTGGGTCCACACTTGCTCCATGGCGGTACACAGAATCGAATGGGGGATAAAACCCATGGATGGTATCTCTAATGACGCACCAAAGTCGATGTACCAAATTGTGGGGATGTAAGTGAACCAGAGACCGAATAATGGCTACCTCTTGGAATACTCAACAAGAAGATGCAGTATCACACAAAGTCATCCTCATTTAAGTTGAGCCTTCAAACGGCCAAGTTTTTAGTAAACAAACATCCTAACTAGCCCAGCTGGGGTCTAAAGATATTCAGAGCCAATGCCAGCAATGTTCTCGACTTCCATCACCTAGCTACGCCTTTGTCTCGAGACCATGCGATTCAGATGGTTCCGCCACTTTACAAGCCGATGGCGAAGGGGGCAAGAAGTCGGTCTCAGTCACTTTCCACCCATCACGCTGCATTACTTTCCACGTATCCGCAACTTTTAGTCTGACCAAGTCTCCCGCAGCGCGAGCATCCTCTTTCGAGTCATGCCCGTTGGCGCCTCCCATCTGTATATCTCGATCTAGATGCTGTTTCATAAGCATCTTCAGCCCAAAACGGATGGGTAAGCCGCGAGGATGAGGATAGAGGAGGACGCTGTCGACAATCGATGGGTGAATGATCCGCGTGGTGTTCAGGTCGTTATCAAGGGCGTGGCCGATAAGTGGGGTCTCTGGCGTGAGAAGATCGAACAGTAGGTCACGAGCGATGAATGGCGAGTCAACCAGGCGAAGCTGGGACCCACAATTGTCTTCAGAAGATTGCTTGCTATCAGCAGTATTTGAATTGTAAGGTTGAGCATCGGCATAGTATGTTGGCCACACGCCAGAGAATTGAGAATTGAGATCCAATATCTGGCCCAAAGGCCTAACAAGCACATCGAGTAGCTCTTCCCCAGTCGGCCATGATGTTGCTGTCAAGCGTATCAGCTCCAAACCCATCGTAGTATAACCCATCTCGCAATCAAAGCAGACAGCGGTGGTTGGGCCTGGTGTCAGTAGCTTGGGTGGCGTTTCCTTGAAAGGCATTGAGAGCGACAACCGCTTTGGGTCTGAGACTTTGAAGACATGGGTCGGAGCCTTTGTACAACCGACTGAAGTTCCCACACTTTCGTTGCAACAGGCGTACAGCGAGTCCCGGACTGATTTGTCGGCCTTGTCTTTCGCGAGTGGTCTCCGAGCCTTGGCAGGGTGATAAGAACATGTTCCTCCAGACGTCAAAGCTCCATCCTCTTCTCGTCTCCCAGGGAAGACCTGAAAGCGCGTTCTGCATCGATCACACTGCTCCCAACCTTGCGCTGCTTCAACACCCTCGCGAGCAATTGCTATCTCTTGTTCGCTCGGCGCGTGTGCGACATACCCAAAGTTCGTCAATTGATGTTGCTTCGCGAGCAACCTAGACAAAAATGCAACTTCTTGCGAGGGGGTCAGACCAGTCCCAATGGCTTTTGGAACAACTTTGGGTTCTGTAGGCGCTTGAGAAGGATTGCGTTTTGCAAGCTCCTTTAGCCTTTCTTCCTTCCATCCTTCTAACTTCATCCTTTTCAGTTTAGTAATTCGTAACTTGATGACATTCAGATAGACGGCTGGGTTCTGCTTGGCGACGCTCTCTTCCTCTTCAAGAGCTTTCAGGACCAATTCTTGAGGAGGAAGACTCAACACCGCTTTGGACGCATCTTGACTCTGCAAGACTTCTTCATTAAGTCGGACCATCTGCTCGTGCAACAAAGTAATAAGCTGCATTCGGACAGGGTGAGATGCCGGCGGATTTTGCAGTATTTTCGGGTTGAGAGAGACTTCATCGACTTGCTTGGCTGGTGCAAACGCAGCCTGGAGCCTCGAATTTTGTATAGACTTAGCCTTGATTGACGCCTCAGCTTTCGCGATAAGATCCTTAGCAGCTTTACTCTTCAAAGCGTGTCTAGCAACTTTACTTTTCAGGCTTAGAGGCGGTGGTGGTGTAATTTTCGTGGTCGCTGTAGATGGAAGCTTTGGTGACTCCATCTCGACTGTGGCTTGATCTGCCAATGGCAGACGTCTTGGTCCATTAGGCACACTGGCACGCACATAGGCGTCATCTTCATTACCCTTACTAAGCCGAGGCCTTTTGCGCGGCTGATCTTGCTCATGGTTGCCTTTATCTTCGTCACTTGATATTGAGGATCGTGCCTCCGAAGTCAAGGAGAACTCGTGGTCTCCAGACGTGGACTGCACATGCTGAGCTCCTGCTGTTTTGCTGTTCGAAGAGATATGGTGAGAGAAAATGCAATTTGAGAGGGAGCAGTGAGATTGCTCTGGGCACTGGATCTGCTTGAAAAGGCCGATGGAAGAAAACATGGTGACAAGGAACGGTTGAAATGTAATCATTAAGTCACTGATGCGAAGGGATGAATGGCATTGACCGACGGCCCCTTTATAAGGACTACTTGAATCGTGCTGAATGGGATGTCGAGGTTCAGGGTGGCAGGGGGTTGATGATTGGTGTTGTTGTTCCCTTGCGAGGAGGCTAAGGGACAAAGCGAAGCCTCGAACATCAGAGGTGTGGAGTACCTAGACACTCGTAGCATGGAATTTAGGAATAGGGTGATCACCGTCGGTGAAGTCTATCTGATAGCGATCTCGAAAGGAGCGACTCAAGTGAAATTTGACCTGATATCAACAAGGTACAACATACTCGTTGGAAATATTGAGTTGGTACCGGGGTCGGCAGGTTGAGGACGATCTGGCCGCGGAACGGCCCGAGGAGTCGTGCGCTTCGTATTCGTACTACTACGCTGGGGGCTGGCATCGTCATGAGATGCAGGCTGTCACCCTGTCCGTATTCCTTTTACGTTAGTATATTCTGGATGCCTTCTCCTGTATTTAGGTATATAACGTACTTCTAACAAGAACAAATTCAATAAGAGAAGACCTTGGTCAAGTGCTTGCAATGGAAGCCGATGAGCGGATAGCCAGCAATGGGCAGCCTGGTAAAGCCGACCATCTCTGCGTCCTAGTACATGGGCAAGTACATGATTGTGCTGATCCTGGTCTCACTTCTACAATTAACACTTGTTCAGACTCTGGGGTAATCCAAAGCACATGTCCTACGTCGCCTCCGCCCTCCGCGACAAATATACTGAAGACGAGCTACACATACTTGTGGCAAAGACAAATTCCGATACTTTTACCTACGATGGCATTGACTTGGGAGCGGAAAGAGTAACTCATGAGATCGAGACATACATTCAAGATCTGGAAAAGGATGGGTGCCATGTCAAGAAGCTCAGCGTTGTTGGCTATTCTTTAGGAGGCTTAGTAGCCAGATACGCTATAGGCCTTCTCTACTCAAATGGCTGGTTCGACAGAATTCAACCCATCAACTTTACAACCTTCGCGACACCTCATCTAGGTGTAAGGACGCCGCTACTTGGAGTTCATCATCGCATGTGGAATATCCTTGGTAGCCGAACCCTCTCAGTCTCCGGCCGTCAACTCTTCATAATTGATAGCTTTCGAGACACCGGAAGACCCCTCCTTGCCGTCCTCGCAGATTCTAGCAGTGTTTTCATGCTTGCTTTAGCACGATTCAGAAACCGTGTTCTATACGCCAATATCATAAATGATCGATCCGCCCCATACTATACAACTTGTGTCTCAACCGTCGACCAATTCACGCACCTCGAAGCAGTGAATATCAATTATCTTCCAGATTACGCTCCCAACATTCTCGATCCTACTGATCCTGTCAGGGCTAAACCCCCAGAGGTACAACCACCGTTCTATACCCGTCTCGCAAGTAGTAGCCAAACGCTATTCACACGCGTTCCTGTCTTCGCTTTGCTTGTCGTCCTTATACCAGTCGGCAGTGTCGTCTTCCTAGTGAATTCCGGCATACAGTCTGTCCGCAGCCAACAGAGAATCAAGATGCACGAAGAAGGGAAAGCTGGCATTGGTCTTGGCAGCTATCGCATACCTCTCTTAGTTGAAAATGCACGAAGCGCTATGGAAGGCGCGGTTCAGAATATGAATTCCTCGCAAGGACAGCACTATCTCCCAATTGGGGATACAGATGACAGTGATTCCAATGACTCCCCCACGCGACATAGAGGCCTCGTCGAAAAATCGCGGTCCAATACTACGACTCCAAGACTGAGGCGCTATTCGTCCCGTCACGACGACTTCCAAACATTAGCGCTAACACCGGAGCAATTCGGTATGGTGCAAGCTTTGGACGACGTCGGCTTTCGAAAACATCGTGTGCATATCACCAAGGTGAGGCACTCTCATGCAGCAATTATTGTGCGGAGGAAGGGAATGGATGAGGGCAAAGTCGTGGCTAGACATTGGCTTAACGAGGAATTTGAAATTTGAAATGTGCTGAGCATGTTGTGCCGCTCTACCTGCGGTTTTGCGTCTCGTAGCGCATGCTATTGCAACCTGGTCATCTCGAGGGTTTGGCATTTGGAATCAGGTCATCTTATCTAAATCATTGTTGTGCCGAACGCAGGCGAGGTCATTCTCCGCCCTCCCACGCGCCTTTGGGGCCAGACTCCCCACGAACAGCGAGGTGTCGAAGTGTATTCGTTTTGATTTCGTGGCTGTCTCACTACGCTCTCAGACGTTTTCGATTCTGGCAGAATTTTCTCCATGTACCTGCCGCTTTCATAATTGATTCTATCGACTGGACTATACTACGGCAGGATTAGTGAGGGGAACGTTCCGCAGCAAAAATATGAGGGCGCAATCGCAATCGCCAATCAAGACACGAAAGATATGACGGCACGAAAGTCCTCTCGAGCCTAAAGTAGCATTGGCCGTTTACTATTCAGTCATGCTTCATCCAAAATGGCTGCGCGCGTGGCGAGGTAGCCTCTACCCTTCGTGCGTAAGCCTATCAGGATGCTTTTCTAACCGCCGACACTCTTACGTCCAGCTGTGCCCCAAGACCCGGGAAAACGTTTCAGAGGTTGCTCACGCAAGAGTCCTGGGACTTTCGTGCAACTACTTCAATGATTCACCTTTGCTCATAGGCAGGATAGAATTTAGTCATAATTCACATCAAAAAGTGGTGTTGCGCCAATGGTACCCAGTACCGACAAAGTCCCGTACTGCGCGACTGTTGGAATGTTGTCTGATCTGCTTTCACCAGTCAATGCTGTGGAAATGTCTTAGGGAAATTTTCTTGCGCGCAGCTCTTTGTTCGGCTGTGT
>JAABUW010002355.1_pt1 | contig 28960 bp, 34 predicted proteins | sample 5560081 | NCBI WGS metagenome assembly JAABUW01 (sample SAMN10711882, study PRJNA513363) | rock metagenome | isolation source: Antarctica rocks | place: Antarctica: Victoria Land, Knobhead sud | reverse complement strand
GACCAGCCATCGTCCTTTCCTCAAACCTAACTTTTTCTGTCCACCCCCTTCTCTTACACGTTCCTCCCCGCCCTATTTCGACGTGCCAAAGACCCCCGAATCCAGCTTTACAGCAAAGTGATGTAACAAAAAGAGCCCGAATAACAGAGCTCCCAGCCCCCATCTCCTCGGGGTTTCCCCACGCCCGTAAAAGATCGCTTGAAACTTTGGATTTTCGAAGCGTTGAATGTGCTGGCGGGGGACCAATGCTGTGGGGTAGCTATGGAAATCCCGAGAACATCCCTGCTATCATCTGCTCTGTGGGCGGTACGATGACAATGACTTGCTGTAACGAGTAATGCCCCACCTTCATAAACCCTCTCGCCTCTTCCCTCTTGCTCCTCCGTCCGGAACAGAAACTTTGAAACAAAACCATCGGGGCTTCTCTCAAGGGGAACGAGACGAGGGATACGACGGTAGTAAAGACCGTCTGGATGTGATTTGGTAGGCTGGATAGGCCGGGGTTAGAGCTCTGCTCAACAATCGATTGGAAACTTTTCGGGGGGCGGGGGGTGCGAAAAAGGGGTGCGTGCGTGCGGAAAGAGGGAGTTTTTTTTTGTACGAGTAGGTAGCAGAGCAGAAATGCTGACGCGGCACTTGGTCGATATATAGAAACCTCGAAGGGGGCGGCGAGCATCAAGCGGGGCCTTACCGATTTACCCCCCTGTATCGAAAAAAACGGAGAAAAAGGAACCACACAGCCAGCCGCAGTCTTTCTTAACCCACAACACTCACACCCAATACCCAATACCCAATCCACCCCAACCAACCCTTGTCCCCCCTTCAAAATTTCCTGTAAACCATATCAGCGCCCTCACACTCGCTTCAAACCCCAAATGCTAGACACGGATCGTAGCTCTGGGTTTTTGATGGCTTGCAATGTCGGTAGCTTATTATCGCGCTTGAACTTTTTTGCTAGGACGTGGGAGATATGTAGGAATGCAATGAGTGCATTGGTGTTGCTCGGATGGTTTACTGTAGTGCGATTCGAACACAGTGATACCGAGAGAGATTTCTTTGGGTTTGGGACGAAAGGTTAGTAGCCTGTGGATGAACGAGGACTGGTTGTTTGCTGTTAGTTACTGGTGTAGGGTGATAGAAAGGGGGTAAGAAGAGAGACTACTTGGCTTCGAACACCTGAAGAACTGGACAAATCTCTTGGAACGACGTGAGATCTCTAAAAGTCGATAAAATTGCCGGTATCTAAAGAAAACTTGACGAGGTGGAGGAGTCTCCAATTATATAGTATAAAGCCTTCGCGCCACGGCCAACACCGCCACGAATCAAAATAATCAAGATTACCCATAATAGTGGTACAGACTGTCCGTCCCAAAACAATGCCCCCAAACCCAAAATGCCAGATGTGATTCTCTACACGATCCCATATATCTATGCAAAATCCGAGTACCTCTAATGTGGGGATTTGTATCCCGTGGCGACGTTGCAGTTTGCATCACCACAAAAACTGGCCAGTACCGGGCCTGGGAGGAAAGTCTTAACCGGGAGTGACTTTGATAAGCTCCTGCCACTGAAATCCAGTGCCTCCGCGTAGACGTAGGGGGCGAAGCTTGGTGCCTTCCACATTGTTTCGAAACCACTCTTTGCAGCGGTCGGCTGCGCGGTGTAGGTACCATTCTTCGAGTTGGCGGTCCAGAACCTCCATTGCGTGACTTGGGTCGCGCCGTTCCAACTAACATAAATATGGGTGTTGGAACCGTTGGTTTTGGCGTAACTCCAAACAGCGGGCTTGTCAATTGGGGTGGAAGTCCAATCGTATTTGAAGGCGCGATAATTCCCGATCCCGTGGGTTCCAAGGTTGGCGTACCAGACTGCGTTGCCATCTTTGGTATGTTCAGACATCGAAGGGATGACTCCCCATCCGACTAATGCATTTCCGCTGGGAAGGACCTGCATGCTACCTTGGCTGGCTGAAGAAAGACCTGTCCCGGGGGCGAAGTACTGTTTGAGGATGGTGGCAGTCTTGGTTGAAGTGTCTACCGAAATAATCATACCGGATGATTGGGGTATAGACTGGTTGAATCCGTCGGAGCCGTTGTCAAATATAGAAAGGGTAGTCGTAGTGTTGGTCTCGCCATGGAACCGAACATGATGTTGGAAGGCAAAGTTGAAACCTTTGAGGGCAAAGTCTGAATATTTGCCACCTAGTCTCCATTTGATGGATCCATCCTTGCCCGAGATTCTAAAGATGGTGCCTGTTGCTCGAGAAGAAACGAGGTAATCTCCGTTGGCGCATTTGTCAATGGCATTGATGTGGCTGTGGAATGATCAATATTAGGATCTCTGTCGAAAGCCTACAAAGAAACTCACAAGTAATCCCATGCTGTTGTGTAGGTGAGTCCGTTGCCCGAAACATCGGTAGAACTCAACTGGCTGTAGCTGTCATTTGGAGACACGTGATCCAGAGCATTCCACTCAAACAAGACTGCTCCAGTGGTAATGTCGATCTCCTGGAACATCCCCTGAATAACCCAGCCCATTCCTCCTTGGACTCCATAGGAGCTAAGATCATATTGTACTTGATCAAAGATTGTCAAGATAGCCGACTTGCCGTCTGGCAAGACATTGAATTCGTGCAAGTCAGAGGATGTGCGCCCATTGCCTGCTTCTACCGTCTTGTAGGTTCTGTAGGATTGATCGAGGATGAGACCGTGTCCATGTCCATAACCACTCGCAAGGTTGATGTTGTTTACCGACAGATGGGGCGAGCCGTTAACATTCACAACGTTGAAACCCATCGAGGTACCAGCACCGCCGTTACCGAAGCCGCTCCAGACGAGGTCCTATGATAATCAGAACAGAGCTCGACTACTTCAAAAAGGGCAAAGCTTACACCATTAGTGGCATAGATGTATGGGCCTGACTGGTCGGTCCAGTATGGGCAGATGAAAATATATCCCGGCGTGACATAGCTAGCGTTGTTGATCGTAACGTTCAAGATCGGAGCCATTAAGTCTGGTCTCTGCAAAATGCCGAAGCTCGGTCAGTGTTATGCAATTAGGGAATCCGCGAGAAGCAACTGACCGACATATAAATGTGTTCCGGATTGGTCACATTGTTGATATTGGTTGTAACTCGTTCCCACGGGCCCTAGATAAGTCACCAATCCGATCAGTTCTGTGGTCCAATAGGTCTCTCGGATAGACTTACAACAATATGCCCTTGCTGAATGGTATTGGTTTGTGAGATTGAATTATCCTGGGCCAAGACTGAGCCCGCAGTAAGAATTGCTGCGCATAACACGCGATGCAACGCGGTAGACATTAGAGAAATCATCTTTCTATATCCAGTAACAGCCTATTCGATATATTCCAAACAGGAAAAGAATGTGGTGGTTGTAAACGAGCGAAAAACCAACAGTTTTTAAAGAATGAATCCTACCACACTGAAAGAGACCGTGAAAATAACCCGAGGACGATAACGATTCAGCAAAGAAGGTCAGCTGGGTTCTTATATCTAATCCTCCTGACGGTCGCACATGTTGGATACGTACCACCGCCTTCTACATTCGAGTGTAGAGAGATCGATCCATGAGATAAACGGCCCCAAAGCCCCCACAATAGGTCAAGATTCGTTTTGCTTCGGTCGGAGCCTGTGCCAAGACAAGTAGGAGGAGCCAATGCGCCTGTGCTAGGTTGAACCATTGGCCCCCGTTCAATCGCATCACGGATCGTCTAGAGATTGCGGTGCCTGGCTAGGTGCTCCGCTTGGATAGATTGTGTTACGACGAGCTGCTGCGAATAGGCGAGGCGATGTTGGGGTCAGTGATTCTCAGATTATATTCGAAGAAGGCTACCTGTCTCCGTGCCTTGCATATACTATGGTACGTAGTAGGGTAGGTAGGTAGTGTAGAAGCTGTGCGGCTGATCTTTCCTAGATTCCTCGGCGCCTCCCATTTTGATGGCAGTTCCGCTGTGATAGCGAGGGCAAAAGCCAACCAAAAGGGGTAAAGTAGGGCTGTTTCTGAACTAGGGAAGCGATAAGCGGAAGGACTGACGCAAGGGCTAAGACTGGTCACGCATTAGAGTGTGGACTGGATACAGACAGCCATTATTTGCTCGTGCGTTTCATTGCGCGAAGGTACATAAATGGTACTGAACAAACAGAGGCGCAGAAGAGGTCAGTAGGTACTTGCGATAGTATTCTGCGAGAGTTGGGTTCTCTGTCGCACGAAAATCGAACATCTGATGGATTCGAGACCAAGATTCGGATGGTCCAGGTTCCACAGCAGAATCAATTGATCAGATCAGGGCAGATCTTGAACGCTGAATAAGCGCATCCATTACGACCCAAGGGCCTGGACACCTCTTGGAGGATTAGGCACTACAGGTGCCAGCATCAAACTCTCCGGCGAGCATTCTCGAACACGAGCAGCCCCACAAGCCATGCGATCACACGTCCAGCTCGTGTACCTCCTTCTCTCCTTCATTTCCTTGTCATCACTCACCTCAGCTGCCTGTGAGTCCTACCTCGTCATACCCGTCCTCCTCATCATCTGCTTTACTAATTTACCCGGCCCCCAAAATCTAGCCCCCACCTCCTTCTGCAAATGCGTCTGCTTCACCAACAGCACCATCATCGCCCTCGACCCTCCCGCGTCCTCCCCCACATCTCCGGCCTTTAGGAGCGCACTCTTCGCTTCCAGAGCCGATGGGGCGAATAGCGATGCCGGGTTAGACGACGACGGTAGGGATAGGAAAGAATACAGGGCTGGGAACTGCAATGACTGCAATCGACAGTTCTGTCTAGACTACAATTTGCCGATATGTAAAGGGGCCAGGGTGGAGGATGTGTTTACCACCTGTTTTCGTACGTCCAATCTACTTAAGAGAGATTGGGTTTCAGGAGACGGGACTAACGAACCACTGTAGAGAGAGACTCGAGAAAAGATGGGGCGGTTGTGTTCATATTTATATTCGCAACGGTCGGGCTTCTAGGCTGGGCGGCAGTCAAGCCACGGGTAGGGAATTGGATTGAGGTGAGTGCTATTGGGGGAGCGCATTCTTCGTACAAAGACTAACAAAAGATCTGGGCAGAGCGCGAGGGAACGGAGAAGTTACATACCACTACCGAATCAGGCAGACAGTTGACGAATTGATGTGATTTGGAAAGCATGTTCCTCCTTTATTGGCAACGATTGCTTGATACTTCAGCGTAGGAGCTTGGCGTTGAAACACAGGGTGCTTTCTCGGACGCTTTGGACGGTTATTAGCATGCCACTGTTTGGGATTCGGCGACGTGGTCCTAAGGGAGCGGTCATGCCCCGACCAACCGGATAACTGAAAGACAAGATCATGATTTTCGGGATGGGTATGAAGGATTTCACGTTCGATATATCCGTTCATCCACCGTCATTGCTGCTCTAGACTGAGTAACAGACACAAGCAACCAAGTCTTGTGGATCCACTTGGCATCCATCACGTATTCTTGTTCGATCCATGGCACACACCAACCTCCTTTCCCCATTCCCTTGATCAACCACCACCACCCTCGATCCATCATCATCCTCCCCCATCTCCCTGACCCTTATCTAAACATCACCCCTCCCCTTCTTGCTGACTTTCTCATGAGCAGCACCCTCCAGGGGCCCCTCAGGGTTGCTCGGCAGCGCATTCAGCTTCTGATCATCGCTGACCTCCTTGGCGTGCGTGTCACTGGGAGCGGCATCGATCTTGCCGGACTCCGGTTGACCGATCTGAGCGTCGGATTGCTTCTCTGGCTCTGGGGATTGGCGGCCGGCGTTGGGGGCGGACATGGTCGGTTTGGTTTGGATTCTGTTGGGTTGTTGCCTTGAGGCTTTGTTTGGGTTTCTGCAGATGGTTAGCCGAGACTTCTCGGGATTTGCTCGGACGGTTTTGGAGCATGAAGAGTTGTAGTTGGGGGTACATCGAGGTCGGTGGCCTAAGTTGGGAAAAATTGCAAGAATTACTTACTCGACTGTAATAGTTGGATCTGTAAGCTAAGAGGCTTGGGGGTACTGTGGGTGTAACGGACGTTACTGATGTTGGGAGCAAAAAGTGGTTAGGAGGGGTGAGCAGCTTTACAGTTATAGCCCCACCAAGTACGTCACAGTCGGATTTTCAGAGGAGCGGAAGTTCAATAATATATTCGCGCAGCGCCTGGTGAGCTTAACCATGCATTCTTACATCCAGATGTTAATTGAATGGCTAGGACTAATTACTGTGCAAACATCGGGCTTTTGCGCCTAATGTATATTGAAACCCACCTGAAGCAGTCGGGTTGCTGAAGCACTGGATTGTGATCTGGAACGATTATGAGCATCCTTCTCTTTCGAAATCCTGGGTGGGTTAAGACGACTGGTGTTGCATTGCTGTGCACTGTTGAGATATGAGAGCTAGCGCTCGGTTATTTGTATGGAGATCGGACTGGACCTGTAGTGATCGATATCCGGATGCATTTGCATGACGAGTATCTTGCGCCTGCATATGGCAAGACCTTTGGGCCATCGAAAGATAGCTCCAGTCAAGTAGTATATCCGGTGACCAGCCTTAGGCATGCAAGCCATGTCCAGTAACTGGCAACCCACGCTCCCGTAGCTCTTTCTCGATGATCTTCCACCTGCCAAGTTCCTTCTCCTTGTCAATGGGTGTGTACCTTCGATCCATTATCTGCAGGTTCGGGAGAGTCTGGAGTTTGTCACTGAGCTTGAGCGTCTCGGCTAGCTTCTTAGGTTTTGGCTTCTTAATCAGATGCCCCAGTAGCCCATTTGCAGATTTTATGCCATCAATCTCCGGGTCTGGGATGCGAATGCCCGTAAGCTGCATGGCACGCTTCAGCACCTATACGAGTGTCAGCCACTGGATCATCCCTAGGGAGCGAAAGTACATGCTGCGAATTTTAGAGTTGGGTCATCCAGAGGTATGCTAGACCAGCTTTGATCCTGGGATGCAGCATCCAGCAAAGAAACTTCTTTTCTTCCCATTATAGGATCTGGTCCAACCTCCGATGTCTGCAACGGATCGGATTCCACCATAGCAGCATTCATGTTGTTGTTTGCCTGTTCTTCGTCTTGCTTCATTTTTTCCTGCACATCCTCTTCGGAATAGACTTCCATATTCTGTTCCGGCGCAACTCTTGAAGTAGACTCTAGGACTTCCTCTCGTAGTCGCTCATTGACAAAGTTGAGCTTAACATTCCTACTGGTATCTTGTGAAAAGCTTACGCCACTCAACTCCGGAAGATCATCTTCCCAACTTGATGTGATCACAACGGGCATTTTCGCTTCCCGGAGCGCGTAAGTCTCGACCAAGGCCCGATGAACAGCTGCTGAGACTTCTTCCCGGGTTTTCAATTTGGAAGGCGCCATAAAACTATGCTTAGCCTTCAGTATACATAGAGTAATAGATGGTCAGCAAAACCGACCATTGGAATGGAGGCATTTGATGTGAAGGTGGAAGAAGCGCGAGATCCGCGATTGATGTTGCAGGTATATAGTCTGAACCCAGATCGCGATCTCTTGGCATCAATGGTTTGGCTTTCGTGTCTGGAATGACCTCTCCAGAACTTGCTTCATCTGCCTCTTCAAGATCCAACTGGCTCTTGCCACCGTATGGGTCTTTTTGCCCGGGAGGTTCTGATGTGCCCCAGATTCTTTTCCTAAGCCCCTCCGTGAAATCGCTGCTGGCATTCCGCTTGGCGGTGTATGTCGTTATCGCTGATGGATGAGGCCAATGACCAGTTGCAGACGCTCGCTGCCGGCATTGAAGACATACAAAGCCGGATCGAGACGCGATTTGACCTGGTCTTTGCGCATTCGCTGCACTGATACGTACGGCTGATCTCATAGTGGTCTGTGGGTAGTCTGTCGTGCTCTTGAAGTATTTCGAAAATGGAACACAAGAACAGGGCTGTGGCGCTAGTCGTTTATCTACTAGCATGCTTTAGGAATAGGTAAGGTAGGGAAGTATCTCTGGCACTTGAACAGACTGAACTTGCTACTCTCTCATGAGTTTGAGAAGGCTCAACTACTATCACGTATTCCAGTCATGTACAATGGTGGACAACAACTCGTGATTCTCATTCAATCTTATCCGCATGCCAGTCATTGCCACGCTGAATCACAATACGGGATATCCGTGCTTTACCGTGGTAAAGGATTCCCGTCAACTACTGGCACTCCCTTTAGAACTTCTCTCCAAGTGGTGCTACACCCGAAGAGGCGGCAACATCAGCGGCCGGTCCTGTCGCCGACTTTTCCCCACTTAAACCACTCTTCGAGCACCCACTGCAAGCACATTTTCCCTCCGCACAGGGACAATTCCCTGTATCTCCACCACAATTGCAGGTCGTCTTCTCTGTGTCAGGCACTTGCTGCATTGACTTCTCGTTCTCCGCCATGGTATTGCCGCTGCCGCTGCTCTTCCCACCCTTCATGTCGGCCAACCGCCTAGCTTCGGCGTGTATGTCCCTCACCTGCTTGTCACTCTGTGTGTAGAAGCTTACCAGCTTCTGGCCCGTCGGAGTGCCAAGGGCCTTCTCGAAGTAGGAGTTCAGGCCTCTCCACGTAGTGTTAGCCTTGTCTGTGATCCCGTAGCTTGCATCCAGGCCCTTCGCACGATCCGTTGCCTTGTACTTGCTGTCAAATTGTTGAAGGGCGTTGGTGAAGCGAGTGGAGACCCCGTGCTTGTTGTCAAGAGAGATGGCGCGCTGGATGGCATTATCGCTGATCACGTAGCCGTGGGCCAAGTACTCGGCAACAATGCGAGAACGTGGCTTGTCTTCCTGAGAGATATCGTGTACATCGCGGGAGGAATCGTCAGCAGCTGCGTGAGAGCCAGCAATGTCATCGAGACCAGCGGCGCTTGAGACTTGGACTTGCGAACTACCAAGTTGGGTGTTATCAAGGAGGAGGGCTGTCTTTGCGGCCCTGGAGGAATATGAGTACGGATCAAATCAGATCTATTCGACACTAGCTCACGTCTCTTTCTCGAAAGTGACTGTTGCGCTCTTCGGGCTGTCTGCAGCTTCGGACGCAGGCGTGACAGAGAGGGAGGTGATCTTTCCGCTACCTAAAGTTAGAAATATTCGTTTTGAGTAGGAGGTTTAAGACACACCAAAAGCTGAAGAAGTCTCTCACTTCTTTCTCGCTTGTTTCGTGGCCAATGTTTTTAACCTGTTGGGTGCACGGTCAGAGATCGAACTTGCGTATATGGAAAGGCCACACTTACATGGACGACAGTTGACGACATGATGATGGACTTTAGGGTATGGTAGGTTCAGGGTTGTATTTGGAAAGCGAGTTGTGTGAGAGGAATAAGTGGCAGAGAAATGGGTAGTAGAGGAGGGGAGGGGTATGCCCGGCTGGAGTACCTACTCGTACGTCAGCAAATGTGGCTGCGTGAATTCCACGTGATCATCCACTCTATATACGAGTAAAAGCATTATTATTCGTGATTCCATGCGCAGCTGGTACTCTACATGAATCCAGAATCCGATCTCCTTCCACTTCAAGATATCATCCCACAACCAAGTTCTTGCTCGTCGGCACGGTAGAACAATTCCTTGAGGCTCACCATCACCTGCAAAGTACAATCACCCAACACAATGGAGACACAGTTCGCAGGCGCAAGTGTGTGTCGATAGACTGTTGGTCTCGTATTTCTTCCGCGTCTTGTTATCCCCAAGTACCTCACCAGCGTGGTTGATGACTCGAGTGATTATGTTGGCACTGTAGTGATCGATGCCGTATCGCGTGGCTTTGTCTGGATGCCATGTTTGAACAAGTGCGGCGAATTTCTCTATCACGATCCACGCCAAGAGCCCCGTGAAGATCCGGGAATTCTAGCCAGGAAAAGGCATTGGGAGGGAAACTGTACGAGAGCCCCACCAAATCTCGTGGCGAATCTCCAAAAAGTGCAAAATAAGAACCAGATTTGTAAAATCAACCCCACTGCCCCCCCCAGTGCTTCATATGTAGTATCCAGTGCTCCATATGTGGCCTACCCAGTGCTTCATATGTAATATATTCAATGCTTTATATGTGGTCTATTCAGTGCCTCATATGTAGTATATTCAATGCTTCATATGTAGTATATCCAGTGCTTCATATGTAGCCTATCTAGTGCCTCTTATGCGACTTACTGAACAGATCACATATACTACATATAAAGCACTGAATAGGTCATATGAAGCACTGGGATAGGCCACATAAGAGGCACTGGATGTTGGAGATAGGGGAGATGGTAATCTCCGCCTTCATAGGGCTGATAGGGCTGGGGCCCGCTAGTAGAGTTTTCACCTGCTCGCTCCTAGATAGGCTCCTAACAGCAACAACCTACATACCAAAATGCCCCATATGACCTCGTCCTCCAACGCTGGATATACTACATATGGAGCATTGGATATACTACTTATGGAGCACTGGATATACCACATAAGAGGCACTGGATATACCACATATGGAGCACTGGATATACTACATATGGAGCACTGGATATACTACATATGGAGCACTGGATATACTACATATGGAGCACTGAATATACTACATATAGAGCATTGGATAGGCCACATATGGAGCATTTAGTAGGTAACGTGTGAAGCGTGTATAAAGCACTGTATGAGACATCTATGAAGCTCTATATGACATTCGGATCATGTACGAAGTGCAGTGTAACTGATTCTACTGATTTCTACGAATTCTGCACTATCTGAAGATTTACACTCAATTTTTGATGAGTCTCTCGGCAAATCCTAAAAAACAGCACAGGTTTCGCAATCAAAGATAGAACAGAAATCTTCTTACCATTGTCGATCGCGTACGTCGTATTGTGTTCAGATGTTAACCGACGCTTTGGTTCTGCATCATATTTGTTGGTCCACGAATTATAGTGTATCTGCATTAGGACCAACCCTACAACAGAAAAGGCGGTCGTGACCATCATAACCCTTAGTAGAAAGTCTACCACGAGGGTATCTACGATGCTGGTGCGCTTTGTCGAAGGTAGGTGGGAGCGCGACTTAAGCGTAGCAGTCCGAATTCGCTCGCTCTCGGCCGCCACCAAGCGGTTGATCAGTTGTTGCTTGGTTCTAAGTCCAGCGAACGGAATGCCTTGGCGACGAAGACGTGCTTTGAGCTGTGTCACCCTCAACTGGTCATATAAGACATCCATGCGCGCCGCAATAGCCATAATTATGTGAGGTTCAATAACATCAGATCTGATTCTCTATTGACATGTATATCCTTCGCAATGCCGACCTTCCTAGACGTGCGTGTCGAATTGACATGAGCATGTTCTTTGTCTGCATCTCTGCAAGCGGTAAAGCGAGAGAAGGGAGGCTTTGAAAGAGAAACAGAAGTGTATCATCATAGATATGAACTCAAACCGTTTCCGTCGATGTTCGTATGTCTTACGAGATAGCAAATGATTGAAGAGAAGGTGCGAGACATCGACGCGAACTAGGTAAAACCGAGATGAAGCTTTTGAAGATAAACGAGAGTGAAAGCAAAGAAGAAAAAGGAATCGTTTCTGATGAGACTTGAGACAATTACGAAATGCGATGTCTCGAAGACGTGTTCTGCAACTTTTCACCAATAAGTACGAATTTAGATAGATATCTTAAGATAAGGTAAGATGTCGCGAAAAGGTACATTTATGCTGCAATGACTTCCCATACCCTGGTGTCGGATATACGACAGGCTATTGCGCGTGCTTTAAAACGACGAATACAGACTAACAAGAGGGTCTCTAAGTTTCCAAGGCCGGCGGTTCGCTTTACATGAACCCACTTGCGGTTTTCCCGTTTTCGAAAACTCCAAGAGCCTGAAGATGCTGAAATGATATATCTAGCTTGGTCTACTATAGACTGTCATATCTAGATGCGACTTCTTCTTGCATTGGTGTTCCGAACCCAGGGACCGAATTAGAAAGTCAGTAATCATACATGATACATGATCCAATGAGTGAGACGACAAGTAACCCACAAGCCCCATTGAGCATACATTAAGGTGATCCTTCTTGGTAGTAGCGCAACTATGGTACTCTGCAGGCAGTACACGCTCTACCCATGCACCTTGAAATGAATACCTTTGCCCAAAATCCATCCAACCCAACCAAATCCAATCCACTCCGATCCAATCCAGTCCAACCCAATCCAATCCAGCCCAGTTCAGTCCGTTGCCCGGTGTAGTGAAGTTATCCCATCTGTCATCTTTGAAGCCTGTGAGCTCTTCAACGAATCCTTAGCGCCTTGACATTGCAGTCAATGCATTGTAGATCCTGGCCAGCGACGAACGGAAAGTGGGTGAAGACCATTACGTAGATATTCTCCGAAACTCTGTCATCTGCAGGGCCTTTCGTTCGACTTGCTTTGACCAGCCGCTGTTTGTCCGCCGAGCCGATTGAATGTGGGAAAGGCTTTTTATGCTTGGGGACGAGACCTATGTACGTCTGCGTGGAGCAACCGGCGATACGTCCAAAGAAACCGTCGAGACGTCCGGATTAGCCGTTGATACGTCCGAACTAGGCCTCCAAAGTGGTGGGGAAAATATCCTAGTGAGGACTCCAACAAATAAGATTAGTAAAATTTTGTATAATTGTCTATTGGCTTCCTCAGGACGATCCGCTTTGGTGAACGCAACCCAGTCGATGTATAATGACGTCAATTCCAGCCAACCAATGAAGATGAAGAATAGAAAGCATTGTTGCGGTCGAGAATAGAATTTCACAGATATGTCGACCCTCCACGGCTTGGTAAGATAGAGAAGGGCGGAACTAGTACCAATGACAAGACTGACGAGCAACAGAGGTCAGAACGGAATGTGACTTGCCAGGTCGACTGGATTTTGGAACGCAGAGAATTTGACTGCAGAAATCAGAAAGGCTGGTAAAGATATCGACAAGGACGATGGAGGTTTGGAAGGCAACAGGAAAAGCCAGGAGCACTGGTAATAACCATCGATCAAGAACGCTGGGAGCGTGAACATCAGACTGGCGAGACACTACAACAGGTTCTTAATCCTTGCGAAACCTGACTCTGATTGTCAAACAAGGCCCGTCATCACTGGCTTGATACGCACGGGTCTGGAAGATTGATGTCTAAGACAAGCTTCAAGCGGAGGAAGTTAACCCCTGCTTCCGGACTGACCGTTGGTTTGGCTTTGAGGCATGAAAGCCGCCTGCACTCACCCAAAGGGTACGAGAGTCTCTGGAGGCACATCTGCGAAACCAGATCTTACCTTAGCATCTAAGAAGGGCTTAGGATAGAGTACGCAAAGGGGTTGTGGATCAAGATTATCCAGATTCGGCTCAACGTACTTTCAATAGTTCTGCCTCTATGAAATTTTCATCAAACAGCTTGTCTGCAACCTTTGCCTGCACCACATTGGTATATGAGGGTCAGATGGAACATGTGAATTCTGGGATGGCGCTGAGCTCTCAGGGCCAGCCTCATATGTCCCTGGGCTCTCAGGGCCCTCAGGGCAGAATATTTTTTAGGTTGATGAATGAATTCTAAAACTTGTTGAAGATTTCATTGATAGTCTTTGCTTCATAGAGCTGAGCCCATCTGCAGAGTTTTCACCTTCGTCCTTCTATCGTTGATAGCGAAATCTGTGTCGTTTCCTTGAATCTGCAGAGAGCCTCATCAAAATTAGTAGTGATTCTCAATGAAGTAAAAAATTCATACAGATCAGTAAAATCACTAAATTCAATCTCACTGGCATCTTATGTCAGGGACTGAACACAGAAGGGTTTCGTGCGTTGATTTCTAGAAACTAGAATTATGGTACAAGACGTTGCATGAAGAGAAAAGAAAGAGAAAGCTGAACATCGACGATTCAGGAAGGCCAGCCCCGGGCGCTATTGACGGGCAATTAAGCCCACCTGAATAAGGAAATCGCTCTTACTGTTGTACGAAGACGAGTAAGTAAACAGGATAAAGAAGGACACAAGATGTGACAGAAAGTAGCATCGAGACTTTCTAGACCTATGCACACGATCGTCTTGAACCACGATGAGAAGACTCGAATTCTGAAGGATATAAACGAGTACCTGCATTCAGCCACTCTCAGGTGGTACGTCGATCGCGGTGTTACTTATCGTCGTGGGTACCTGTTTCATGGAGTAAGTATACTCCTTTTCCTAAGTTCACTAAATGCCTTTTACTCTTGCTAACGTTTTCAAAAGCCCCCTGGACTGGCAAATCCAGTTTTGCCCGGGCCATCGCTGGCGTCTTCGGCCTTGATATTTACTGCATTTCGCTTGCGGATCGAACTCTTACAGAAGAACACTTGGGGATAATGTTCAGTTCACTGCCCCGACGCTGTGTAGTTCTGCTTGAAGATATCGACAGCGCCGGCCTGACTAAACGCCAAGAAAACTACGCCAAACCAGCCGACGACGCGGCCACGAAAATTGGCGCCGAAAAAGTCGAACCGGAAGCCCTGATTGGATTCGATCAAGGAAATCTAATGCTGACCACGTCAAATAAGACTCGAGGCGGGTCTCACATGGATCTTTTCCGAGGGTTGGCATTGACTCATACTTTCTGCCCCCGACCACAGTGTTGTTCAGGCAACTCTGAGTCTAGGCTTCTAGAACGCATCGTTGCTGCGCTTATTCAATGATGGCTTTCATTCGACTTGGGAAGATGCAGTGGCACACATTGATCCAATGATTGACGGAGCGGTCTTTCTTGGCTTTCTTCCACTGTTGCAACTGGGGGTAATCGATCCCAGTCTCATAATACTCGTGCAAATTATGCGCCCTGATAGTCCCCTGTAGAAGCCACTTCAAACACAACCCGACAATACTTACTGTTCTTGAATCTATAAATCATGTGAATTTTATCTGCCTTACAATACCCCGAAGCCTAGTGTCGATCTCATTCCCACTCAATAGAGATGCTTCGTCTTCGAGATGTTTTAACGAACACTGAGACTTATTTCCAGTAGTAGATGATGCGCAATCGTTCAATCCTAACACCCTCACAAACGAGAAATAATGGGTACCAACAGCGCTGCCCGAATTAGCGTGTGATCTCACCTTACACATAAGCACCTTATCTCAACGTCCGAAGTGTGTGTAACCACCTTGACTGATATGATTCGCAGCATATATGTCCTCCCACTTCAGTAGGCACCCAAAAATGCAGCACGCCGGAAAGCCTCCCTCGGATCACTAACATTTCGGGTTACGAGTCTGGTACACTGCAAATATCGTGGCAGCTTTTCAAAAACTTGGGTTGAAGAAGCTGCAAATCCATATCGTCGTAAACGGGATGTCCTTCGTCCTCGAAGAAAAGTCGGCTGATCTCTTGGGTAGCTCCACCAGACAAGTCGACAATGGAAACCCACATTCTTGGGAGGTCTCGTTTAGATCAGATTCTTTGCTTAGATTTATTGAGAAAATCATATAGTTTGTTGGAAGTATATGAACGTAACGATACAGTCGATGAGCGAGTGCGAGATCAATGAGGCAGGAGCGGACAAAGATCCGGGCACGTTGTGAAAGTGTTTTTAAAAGTATGTGGGAGCGGTTTATGATCTTAGTTAGATCATACCCATATGACTCGCTCTATGCCGGCCCATAACAAATCGTAAGTAGAATGTTTGATCAATAAAGATAGCTATGACTAGAATACTAAGAATACAGAAGAAAGAATCACAGAGAAATTCGAGCTGTGTTAATAGTAGAACAAACAAAGAGAACTGAGCAGGTTTGCTCAAGTATCGAAAGTGCTTGAATAGAGTGTCGAGGCTAGAGATTAAACATGTGTCGAAATCTCTAGAGCTTATTGACTAGAAAGCTCTACTCAATTTCAACACATTCGTAACAGTTGACACGCTTAAATCTAGCGTGTCTCAAGAACATATAATTCTCAACGTGTTCTGTATCTTTTTTTCTTAGCTTTAAACTTTTAGTCAGATCAAACTCATATGACTCGCTTTATGTTGACTCATAACACTGATATGAGTGTCGTTATCAAGAAATTGATTTGTGTAGAACACTTTTTGAGACACGATGATTCTCAATAAGAGGAACAGAAGCATCGCCAGGGAAGAATTGTACGAAAAGTCGAAGGAAATTGACAATGACAAAACTCTTCGAACCTCGAGGCAAGCTCGATAATTCAGTGGGCTTGAATTTATTGTTATTTGTTGCGTTGTACTGGTACTATAGATCGGACGAACGGGAAAGTGAGGGGATTTTTGGGGAGTGACGGTCCTGGTTTAGACTATTCTAAGCGAATAGCTAGAGCTCTCGCATAGGTTGGCTTAGCCTTCTGGAACGATGTATGAATAGGTTTGTGCGCTGCCCGCTCTGTGCGCTGGGTTTGTGCTTCTGTCTTATATAGCAAGTTCTTCAAATCATGAGTCTATCATTCTATAAATTGATGATGTAGATGCCGAAAATATTCCTAAACACCGTGACGTTTGCATCAATGGTTGCGTTGAGAAAAGGAAATTTTTTTGAAGTTCAGAGCAAACATGTCGCCACGACGATACCCATTGTACCCGACAATTAGAATGTTGCAGACATATGCGACGACCGACATAGAAGGTCAATATTGTCCTCCAACACAATCGCAGTAGTCGATTCCCGCAATAATGTGAGAGCTATACGCGATAACAGACAGTTGAGGTTTCGACTACTTCGTACTTGCGTCCCGTCTCTGAATAGGTAATGGAGCCCAAGAAACATTGGCTCTACTACTGTACAATGGGCGCCGAGAAATCTATAAGTCTGGACTTTACCACTGTCCTCTTTCTTATCGATATGCTTCACTGGTGATGGTTTGATAATTTACTTCTTCTTTATTGTAATAACCTCGGGTGATATTGTAGCATTTAGCTCAAGTACAGCCTCAATTCTATACATGTATTTCTTCTTTGCGTTTATCTGGTTTACTGGGTTAGCAACAGGCTTTCCAGCGGACAGATCAGGTTCCAGTCCAGGTTCGCCAGCCGCTTTGCTCTGCTCAGCTCACATCTGATTCTCGAAAGAATACCTTAGCTGACAACAAATGCGAAGTATCCAAGAGAACCGCTGAATCTACCCTGCACACAATCCAGGACAGAACCCTCGGCACAACCCTCAACGGAAGCTCCAACGCAGCGTATAGCAATGCTGACTATTGGATCATTAATTGCGACGAAAATGAGACCAAACTGCTAAAGTTTGCTATTGCCGTTGCTCGGGATGACGGTTTCCGTGGGGTGCTCAACGCTGCGGAGGGTGTTCTTTCACCGGCATACAGGACCATATTCAAAAGCAACCAATACGCGAACAGGATCCAAGCCGTATGGACTGCTATGTTGAGGCATTCGCCAACAGCGCGCACCGGAATCATTCCGTCCTATACTTGTATCAAACCAGGTGACCCAAATTGGGGATATTGTCGATCTGGGAGTTACATTGTCACTACATCATCCGTGTTGCCTGTTGTAGGAGTATGCTCACCTGCCTTCAACTTACCACCTGGAAGTCCAGCAGATTACGATCGTACGAAATGTCCCGTAGTTCGGAACAATAAGTTCGCCTCAAGGCCAGGAGCTGGAGAGCCTTTCGTCGCCAGTCTAGCCCAGCTGATAAGTGATGCACTTCTTGATAAATACGCTGCGATTTCCAATAGCCGTGATGGCATCATTATAAGGAAATTGAACAGCGCCGTTGCGCGAGATATCGAGAGCTCGAGCCTTCTTGCAACTAATTATCAGATGTGTATCCGACGTAAGTAACCCAAATCCTTGGACTTACATGCCCAGGTCCGTCTCCCAACAGTTCCACTAACCATAGTATTTTCAGTGGTGTTATACAAATGTACGGATTTCCCGGATGTCACCCTACCGCCCTACAACTTCCCCCCCGTTGGGGCAGCCGCAAATCCGAGTCCTGTCTTCAACTTCACACTCTCAAATGCTTCGTCTCCCGATCTGTCTACTTCAAATTCTAGTCTGCTGAGTAGCAGTTCGAGTGGTGATGTTGCGACCGCGTAAGCAACACAGAGAAAGGTTAAATGAAAGTAAGGAAGCAAAGGCTGCAATTACAGCGCCGGATTTTTTTTTTTGGGTCTCACTAGTCAGAAGAACGCGGTAAAGCGCCTTCTCGCTAGGGCTCTCGAGGTTTATTGTATCGCCATCTAAACTTTTATAGAAAATTGACCTGCAAATGACTAAAATGTCGTAGGTTTTTTTTGTCACGGGTAAATCATCTAGTCAACTGAATTGGTTTCTACATCGATGCTGCCCCTTTGCATTAAATGGAAGTATCAACTATAATACGTAGGGATTATTACTGAATACAAGATTTAATTAACGAATTATTCAATTCTACTACCCGTTACCTATCACCCGTTTAAATTGACAATACAAGTCTTCTACATAAAACCTACTATCTAGGTACATAGACCTACTACAGAAGCTTCTTCCACGCCTTCCTTATCAAAAAACCTCACATAACCCGATTGGAAATATAGTCTCACGAACGCATTTATGTAACCAAGCCAAACCCTCACAACTCCTGCCCTTTCCCTATCACGCATCACCACTCAGTCTTCCCCACCACATCACACCTTGGATTTAAGAAAGCTGACGTTTTAGTCACGAAAGGGAAGCATGGAGAGACAGCAGTGGTTCTAGATAGGCAGCTAAAAGGTAAAGGGTTCTGAAGCAGTAGTCAGGCGATGCTCCTTTTAGCTCGCTCCCGGCTTAGGCTGAAGCCAGCCGTTTGCTGTAGGTCAAAGACGGGAATGGGAACTTTTCGTGGCCGTACTGTTGATAGATAGGAGGTTCATGACAAAAGCGAACGGGTTTCCAAAAAAAAATCTGGATTCTGTTGTTCTCATTGCTTTCTATAAACGCCCAGTCCCCATGCCGCTATGTCGACTCAAGTATTGCCAGGCCCTGTCCAGCACGGTCGTCGCATCTCCCGTTCGTCCCATCTTTTCGTATGATCTGGCTAGATCCAGGGCGAAAGGCAGGAGCCGCTGTAGTGAGGCGCCATGTCGACTTAATGACTGCCAGGCACTTCTCGCAAGAAGGACTGCGTCTGCTCTTCTTTTCCTCCCGAGCAAAATACCGCGCGCATGAGAAATCGCGAAATCACAGCCATGAGACGAGTATATATCCATTATTTCGAGAGAGTAGACATGATGCAAGATTTGGCTCCTGTACTTGTTGAAGGCTTTTAGCATGGTAGGACAAGAACTGATAGCATTAAAGAGGTGTAACAGTTCAGGAAGAGACGCAAGGATTTGACCAGTGACTTCGACTGGAAGCTCATTCATAGTGACCATGGTGGCGACTTGATGCTCAGGCGTAGATGTGTTTTTGATATGACGGATAGCGTGGTTAGGTCTGGACAACTCGCTGCCGCATCCGCGAATCATGCATTGTTTTCCATTTGATGCTTTAAATGCGTGATCGTAAGAGATATCCCTCCTCTTTTCCAAAACTGAGATACGCGTCAGGGCTGTTTCCAACGTCTTGTAAAGCGGTCGATTAACTTCCTCTTTTGGGAGACTTGTTATGTTATCTGGTGAACTAGAGCGAAGACGCTCGCCATGGGAGTGATCCTGATCAAGGTGCTCCAAAACTTCAATTCGAGCAAAGAAGGTTTCTGCCCTCTTCCACAACTTCCGATGAGGGCTTTCTAAGGAACGCTGGCGCTTGGGGTTGGCCTGCTTCGCAACAAGCTCGCTATGATGGAAAGCATTTGTGCTTTGCTCATTTCGTGATCCTAAGACTAGATTAGTCCACGAGATGAGCTTCATAAGGGTGGCTGCTTACTTTTGCTTCGACGTTGAGAGCCTAAAGTAGGAGGTTTTGCTTTATTCGATGCAGCTGCTACCATGCTCAACATGTGAAAGTGGAGGCAGTTGGTCGAGTTTTCGCTAGCGTCATTACAAATAGGCTGCCTAAGTAGCCATTGATGCACCTCAAAAAGCCCAGAAGGAGAAAAAATAAGGAAAACACCGCTGTCGTATTTTCAAGGATGAGATTTAATTTCTAGTGGCATTTGTGAAGTTTTACACCCGCTGGTCAAGTGTCGTTGGCTACGATACTCGCGAGGGACGAGGATACAGAGTCGTAGAGATCGCCTGAACAGAGTTCTAATGTCTTCTATCTCAAATCGGATCTTGATCAAGCCGCATTTTTCCACTCAAAATTCGTTGCGTCTGGAATGTTTCTAAGCAGCAGCTTGTGATGTCACTTTTTTCACTGGGTGAAAAAATCCGAGGTTACACGCATTGACATTGCTGACGACGAACCGAAAGAGACGAAGTTCAGGATGAAATGGCGCCGATACGAGGTTCATCGAGACGACAGTCAACTCCCTAAAGACTTCTCTGCATGTCTCTGCCGAGCACGCAGCACATTTATGCTTTCACTATACTTTATGTGAGATCGGTCTACCTCGTTGCCGTGTGGGCTAGAGAACATCGAATTCACCTTCTAGGAGACTGAAATGAGAACATTTCTAGTCTCTCAGCCATTCCATATCATGCCTGAGGGACGACAGCAATGGTTCAAAAGTCTCAAAGAACTATAATGCACTTGCTTCATTGACTTTTTCTTCTTCTTCTTTCGAATCTCGCTGTGGATGAAGCTCAAATTGACGAGCCTGAGATCATTTGCTCGACCTCATCCTTCGCAACTGCCTCACGTTCACTCTTCTCGATTCGTCGAGGTTGTGACTGCACTGTCACTGAAAGCTTGAACTCGCGGCTACGTGAAACCTCGCGGAATTTGTATAGCCTGACAGGCCAGGTCGAAGAGCGCATAAATCGGAGAGGATATAAAGGTAAGAAGCGAGATGGGAGTGCGTGTGAGTGAGGGATTGCTTTTCATGCCCTTTCCTGCTGCGGGGCTGATAAGGGAAAGCAGAAGCCAGGATACTTAATAAACAGACACTACACATGATTGAAGCCTCTCGTCTAACAATGACGGACGTTTAATCCTGGCCTCCATTACTTCATCCTCAACATATAGGCGCTAGCCAGTGAGAAGGCCGTAGGGAGCAAGTACAGCATCGCAGAAACGGAGAACCATTCTCGGCCGTGCTTTTGTTGACGTTGCAACTGATGCAGCAGACATGTCGCACTCTAGCCACTTGATCTTGTGCCATTAGCTATCTGCTGCCACGCAACATCACCTAGCTGCTGCACATCGATATCGACGAGATCCCCTTCGAAGATGGCGATATCTCCTGGGAAATCCGACGCAACACAGGATACGTTATCTTTTTCAACCACGAAGGCGTGCCTCTTCGTCACAACACGCGAAGACCATTACATGAATGCAAGTGGTTCGAACGCAACGTACTTTACCCCTTCATGGCCTATGGTAATGGCAAGAGCGCTGTGCGTCTCACCCGTGGTGTGGCACCGAGTGGCCCCACTGCGTCACAGACTATCATCTTGCAATACCCCAACCCTTCCTTCAAGACCTGGCGCGCGAGATTCATGCTCTACCACGACTTCTCGGTTCTGGTTCCATGATCTAAAGAAACCCATCATCATTTGATTTCATGCTGCAATCGGGCGAGTTCAGTCAAATAATGCTTTGGAGATTGGTGCTAGCACGCTACTTCTTCGATCGCATGGCTCTCGATGAGGATGGTGTGAAGCAGGCCGCGGCCTTGGGTTATCTGCGCCATTGTGCACGCACGCTGAAGGATTATATATTTAGTAATCTCAATATTATATCTCGCATGCACGACTACACTGCCGCGCAAGGCATCGTCCACAAAGGTGTGAATCTGCATTTCATGCACGGTACCGAATTGTGATCACCACGAAATGCCAAAAAATGCTCCCTATGAGATGAAAACTACCGACATGCCACCAACGACGACGCAGTTTTGAAAATCCGGATTCCACCATGGACCTGCCCATGATCAGTGTTTGCATTGGCTGCTTCCTCCGTTTTTCCGCTGTACTAACGCCGTCGGGGCGGCTGGAATAGTTGAAGCCGTCTGCGTGTATGTAGACTGCGGATTGATGTTTGAAATCCCTTAAACGTATTTGGAACCAAGGAACAGAATGCTGATGGCATACCGTTCCAACAGAGAGACATGTGTAGATCTCAAGGTTTAGTTTTATAACAAGATGGAGTTCCAGGTTCATCATAGGTAAATGAGGAGCATATGGTGGGAGTACCAAGCGGCGCCGGTAGACGAGTTTTCCAAAAACCCATCCTGAAGACTTGATTAGAATTGGAACAAAGGGGTCAATGGCAGATTACTATAGATGTTGGAAGACTGGATACCCAGAAGATATTGAACAGTGCAGACATCAATACGAACCAAAACCTTGCAGTTAATCCAATCCTTAAAAATTTCTTAATAGATGCCAAAGAAACAAGGAGCTAAGGAGATAAAAACACGACAAGAAAGCGCCTTGCCGTATCTCTTTTCAGTCCTGAAGAACTCCAAGCAGGTTAAGCTTCCAGCACCAAACCCACCCACCACCCTCACCTAATTTCCCTTAGACCCCGTTGGCCTCTGCCGGCGACGCTCCACCTTGGTAACTCCATAATCGGCTCAATTCCCTTACAGTCTTGCCCTCCATTTCTGGGGTCGCTCCCTTCATGGCCTGAGGTATGAAGTTGATCTTCGTCTGCGTGCCCATACTGTCTTCATTGAGCAACGAGCTTGGAGCAGATCCGAAACCTGACTCCCGGCGCATGAGGCCTAGCTTCCTAGTAGCGGCCTTTTCTCTACCAATAGCTGTCACCATGTCGACATCGACGATTTTGTCCAAGAAGTTGTCTAGTTGGGTGTGACAAGGGAACATAGCGTCCATGTAGTGCTGATTGAACAGATGCCCGGTCGCGCCCATGCGCACAAACACACTGCCATTGTAGCGGTTTTCGAGAGTGGACATGGTGCTGTGTAGCACGCCCCAGCGCGCAATCATATCGTATTCGTTGCAATAATGCTCGATATGGGCTATGCAGCGGGGTTGAGATGATAGGGTAACCAAGGGATTGGAAAAGTGGGAGGCTGCAGAGCCGAAGGTGTAAACTTCCTAGAATCGTAGAGATGGATTAGCTATTCACTTCTATTTGAATTATGTAGATGATAGTGATAAATACCAGTTTAGAAACGGTGGATCTTGGAAGGTCAGCAAAAAGCTCGTCAAGGACCATTGATATGATAATGCCGCCTTGTGAGTGGCCAATGAGAACAACCTTGGTAACGGTAGGATCGGCGAGGCAAGCTTTGACATAGTCATAAGTGACACGGACGTCCATGGTTCTGTAGGAAAAGCATCTTTGGATCAAGCATTCAATCAGATCGGCCACAAGACCGTAGCTGTACCTAGTCTTAGTAGCCACCTGGCAAAGTATAGTTGAAGTATCTACCTGTTGTTGTGCACGCCAATAATGGCACGCCCAAATGTCTTAGAGAGACGGTCAATGTTCTTCTGCAATCCTGCATGGCTATGGTAGTCAGTAAGCCTTAGACACCATGGGAATAACGGGATAGGTCGTACCCAGTGGCGCAGCCATTGACAAACAGCCAGCGTTCGCTTCCATGCTGATCCGCCGATGCAATCGTATCATCGTCCATCATGGAGTATGCGATCCTAGGGCCCTGCATCGGCCATGATAGTACGTAGATAATGGCGCAGCACACGGTGGCTATCGTGATCGAGAGCACGCCCGGTAATATCATCATAAGTGGGATGGCTGCGACCAGAAAGGTGATCTCCAGGATAGAGAGCCAAATTTGAAGCAAGAGGTCTCTTGCACTCGATGGACCTACATATAACTCGCAGCTCTTATCCGATGTCCTGAATGGGATGACGAGCCATGGCAGGTATCGCAGCAAGGTGGAAAGCACACCTGCATCGCGCAACAGCAACCGGAGAGGGTTCTCGCGGGAAGCCTGCGTCGTCGTGCTGGCGAGAGCATCCATCTGTGGTGGGATATACTTGATGTTGCTTGCCATGGTGGTTGTGGACACGGTTTTTGCAGGCGGAGGTGTTCTCATGACATACGGGGCAAGTTGCTCATGTGTGACGCGTGTTGGCTCGTGACCGCTGTTAGGAAGACCCGGCATGGCGACTTTTCGAGTGGGGAAAGGTGGATGAAAGAAAGTGCAGAGCTCAGCCGGTCTTGAGTATTTGAAAGGCTATCCACATGACCACAAGAGACGTTGGAGATAAACATTACGAGTGGAATGCGATGTTTATCCCTTACTCTAGACAGAATGGGGCTAGCCTTCACCAATGGAACTTTTCAACAATGGTCCACTCCAGGTCACCACATACGATGGTGCCTTCTTCGCGGACCATCTGGCTATTGCAGACAATAGCACACGGTAGGTCGCCCCTTCCAATCTTCACTAATCTTTCCCAATCGTTCATTCTCTTTGTCCAGCGCCATCTCTCGATAGTCAATGCTTCTCTGGACTTCAGAATTGCCTGACACCAATCACCAACCCTCACAACCATGCCTCTAGTGCCGCCTTCATGGTTCTCGACCTTCAGGACGATGCTGACATGATCTCTCTCTTCACCAACCTTCTCCACCTGCAAGTCACCCCACAGCTCTTCGTACTCTGTTTGAAGTCCTGTGACGGGGTGAACCTGAGTTCCTCGCTCCAAGACGTCGCCATTATTTTGCCGCCACATATCACCTTCATCAGGTCGTGGATTATCACTTTTGGAATCTATCCAATGCTCCCAGATCGAGTGTAGAGGTTTGGCATCTTCGGGTCCGCTAGAACCCTCGGTCGTGCTAGATGTACCAGCAAAGGCCCATTCTAAGATGGCTATGGAATGAATCTCATCCTTTCGGTCTAATTCTTTCTGGTACAAATCTTTGTAGATACGGACGTCGACATAATGCGAGGTTTGGGAGGTCAGAACTACCGTAGAAGTTGGTTCTTCGGGCTCGCCAGGCACCTAGAGAAAGGTTAGATTCTCCAAGCCTTGGTGGGGGAGGGATGGTACCAAGCGAAAATGCTTGCGCTGTGTGATGGACGGGACCCCCATAGCTTCATATGACAGACATACTCAGGCGGACTTCGTGTCTCAAGAATGAGAGTACTGTGACCTCTAGGGAGTAAGGTGATATAAATATCACCCGCGCAAGGTAATGCATCGCTACTAGTCCGAGGCCCTCGATTCGCTAAACTACCAATCCTTGCAAGACGTTTCAATCTCAACCTCATCTTCATCGATACCTGCCATGATAACGACATTATACGATTGGATCATGTTCGTTGTGTCCTAAACTTGTGCCAAGTCTTTAAATTTAAGAGCATTCGATTATGGCCAACTTACTAAGTCTGAAGGGGATCTACACTGCCACCCATCTCCTTTTCCATGAAGTGTTCGAAGTTACTGCGAAGAAGTATGCTTCTTTGTAGCTCGAAAGCTGTCATAGCCCCTTTAAATTGGAGACTGGCTTTGCCCTAGCTGGTATGGCGGCTTTCGCCATAGGACTTTAAAGTGCTCAAAGATCCGCGTCGATGCCAACGATAAGAAGGTCACGCCATTTAGACAGCAGGGAATATTGATGCAGTGCATCCTGGCCAGGGGATGCTTCTCAAGTACACTAATCTGTAGAATACAGCTAGGTCTATTCATAAAGGCGTCTCGAATTGTTGATTCTCTACCGCGAGTTCGAAAGATTCAGCGTAACCAGCCGCAAATCAAGCGCCGGCAGGTGATTGTCATGGCAGCCATCAGATTCATATCGAGGAAGCTGATAAATACTCCTTGCAGTCTGCGCAGTAAACTTAATAGAATGGCGCCATTACTTCAACATCGTTTTGTTGGTTCTGCTGTCCAACAATTCCGTATGACCAACTCTTCATGTACCGAGATATTATCCTGCAACTAAGCTGTTACCTGGGGAGTTTTCTCCTCACAAACCGTTTTAGTATGCGAGTCCTGCGTTCAGCCTATACATATCGCTTGCCACTCGCCCACAAGCAGGGTCATGTATCTCATTTGGAGGATCTAATAAGAACTGCGCCGAAGGTGTCTATGCTGCTCCCTGTACATCCTGGGGAAACTTTAGTGCTCCGAAGAGACTCATACTACAAGAGAACGCAAAATACTCACGGGCTTACAGCTTGCTAAAACTAAAGGATGTAGAGGACGGCAGCTGCACTCGATCCGAATCGTGGGTGTCGCCTTGAGGTAGGTACTGAACATTGTTGGCTGGAGAAGTACACCAACGAAGACGATCGGTTCTCTTTGGCCCAAGATAGCCTTGAAAGGCTCCTCGTCGACATGACTGTGGATGAGCCGGTAAGAATATATCTATTGATGTGTCAAAGAACATCATGCAATGCTGAGGTGAAGGAAATATGTTGACTTAGTTTAGTCAAGTCGAGGTGCCGCAATTGGTCATGGAGAATCAGGGTTTCTCTCACCTGACAAAAAGCATTGGAGTTTGCATTATCTGCTCGTCAAGGACTGAGCAAGGTTACTGCTGAATGCAGTGAGTAAGTGAAGATCCAGATTATCCGTCTCAATTCTCGCAGGGTATGGTCCTTTTTGGGAGCTAGCCTTGTCCGAGTTTCCGGGGGAAAAAAGGGGGGATTATATCTGACAATGAGGGATATCCCCCTATGGTCTTCGGTTCCACCACTCTAGTGATGTAGCTATCTGCACATGCTAATATCATTACAGATCAATCAAGTCGCCAGTTCGAATCTCGATAGCGGCAATTAAATCAATCAACGACTTCCCCTTTCCCCCCTTAACGCCTTATAAGGTAAACACCAGCAAAAAATCGATCGACTCATACTTAAATTATTCAGCACTATTAAGTTAATCAACTATCAATTTCAATAATGGTATTCAAGGTATGTTCTTCTTTTCTTCCCTCCCTCAACTAATTTCAACATTCCAGCAATCAATCAATCTCGATTCAATTAACAACTAATCTTCAACATCAGCAATTTCAATCGAGCATCAATTACAACAATAAAGTAAGTTCCCCAATACTTCGACCGAAGACCAATTTCTTGATCCTTAATCCTCGACTTGGTCTTAAAAAGCAGATTGTACATGCAAGCTCTTTTGCATTCGACCTCTTAAGATAAGGCTCCTACGTCCTCTAATCTCATGAATATCCTATTTACCAATCGAAGCAATAATCTCTAGGAAGGCCGAATCGGGAAACCACATTTCACTACACAGGCACATTCTTACTCAACGAACAAACGTTCTACCCATCTGTTGCGACTGTACATGCCTTGTGCTTTCAAAGATGATCTAGTGCTGAAAGGCTTTTTCCAAGCTTGCATTCACCGTGTTGGAGAAGTCAAGTGACTCGGCCACTCATACGCCGTTTTTAGTAAAATATCCGCCCGGCCAACATGAAAGCTTTTAACTACCAAATTAGCGTAAGCTGCTCGACAGTGGGCTGACCTGACCTAAGGCTCCATAGCTCTCAGTAACGGTCACATAGGGAAATCACAAAAAGACAGCTGGAGCCGGTAACTTACTCTCCGGATCACCCAGCGGCCATAAGTAATGCGCTTATCTTTCGCAAAAGGTTTCTGCATATGACATACATCTTAAAGTATCCTAGTACGACCTTCGGAAAGCATAGCTCTAGAGCAAGGCCTCCGGATACGAGACAAGACCCGTTCCATAAAAGCACACACATATCCAGACATTATAACATTCCAGCCTCGCTATCACTTCCGATGACCACTGTTGAAAAGCCTCTACATTTTCTTACACCTCGTAGTCCCTTTCACCTCAGGCATATATTCACTGACAGAGGCAAGAACAATCGTTGAACGCCATTCAAAAACTGCATCTTACATGACCTCAAATCTCAAGAACCTTATATACTGTTCGTGGGATAGACGAGCCTATTCACATAGCCGATGGCTCTATTCTTCAGATTCGACACGAAGAACCTCAATTTGTCTGTAATGGTACCCGTGTCGTATCGAAAATTGACTACCAAAACTGAAAAGCTTTAGGCCTCGCATATAGAAGGTGGTATGGAGCCTATTACGACAAGGACAACCACTTGGTAGTAGCAAGCTTGAAACACTCAACTGTTCAGGCAGCATTTCATGTCTTCTAACTCGTGGCTTGTCTGGCTTGGTCCGGTATGTTCGAGCCGAATTGGAGAGAATACTTTTTTAGATAATGGGGTGCACTATGCTACGGAGAAGGCCGAGGAAAAGGAAGGAAGAGTATGAAGGAGAAGAAATAGAAGAGAAGAAGAATGCGAGAACTTGTCACCGCTCTGGTATTCTGCTATTGTTTACTCCATGAGAACCATATCCGCCCATAAACATAGAACACGAGATATCAAGCCATCGCTTCCATCAGCAAGGATCACAAGAGGCCCCACAGTAACAAGAAGCGTACATCACTACCACACGCAAATCAAAGACACATCAACGAACCATGAACGTAATATGTAGAACATCACCACCAACATTTCGCCCCCAAGCCGGCCATTTTAATATATAGATGTACGCACTGGACCATTTCACCCGCGCAGTGACTTAATCTTCCAACCTGCGAACGTCCCTGCTCCCCCAGTCTATACTGAGCAGAGCGTGCTATTAATGAAACGACGTCCATTCCTCCCTATTTCCTGGCCCCTTCCTCCCCCCCCCCGGGGGGCTTCCTCTTCTCTTTCCTCCACTCTTCCTCTTAACCCCCCCCCCCCCCCTTTCACACTGTCCCCACCATACCCCCGTCTCCATTTCCCTCAATCCACGTTCAAATCTCTCACGGCCCCGCTTGCGTAAAAGCCCTCATACAGATCATCTCCTCAACACCTCTCCTCGTGCTCATGCCAACAGATCTGCAATTTCAACCAAGCAACAACGATAGCGACATGCCAAGGAAGGCGACAAAGAAAGAAGGAAAGGGGTTTGGATTTGATAAATGGGTGGGGTTCGTTGATTCGAAAAGGGTTGGGGGGGGGGGGGAGCAGAAA
>JAABUW010002351.1_pt1 | contig 28968 bp, 53 predicted proteins | sample 5560081 | NCBI WGS metagenome assembly JAABUW01 (sample SAMN10711882, study PRJNA513363) | rock metagenome | isolation source: Antarctica rocks | place: Antarctica: Victoria Land, Knobhead sud | reverse complement strand
CCGACGTTGCTGCGGACCTGCGCCAAGCCGTCGCCAGCCATGCCCGCCGGCGTGAACGTGGTACCCAGGTATTTGTAGCTGTCGGTGTGGGGGAGGGTGCGGCCGGCGTAGGTGAAGGTGGGGGGCGACAACGACACTGCTGCAGTACGAGTCAGCTGCTGATTGTACGAGAACAGCTGGCATCCGACTGGGGAGACGGTCGACAGTGTGTCACTATGTTTGATCGCGCGCGGCGCAGATTGCATATTACGCCATATGTAGTCCCTTGAACATGCTCCTTACGTGTGACTGCACTTGCCTGCCCGTGAATTACGCAGAATGTCGTGACATATGTCAGCGACTTATTTGAGCTCTGCAGCCGCGCCCCGGAGCGTTTAGGTGTCGTGCTCAGCCGAGCTTCTACTTGCCTTCCATTAGAAACTCGCGTCAAGGTTGCGCATGGCTCTGCGCCTCGTGTGATGCCCGGTGGCACACATTCACCAGATTCAGCAGGCAGCGCCCGCGCACTGCCTCTGTCAGCATAGTAGCTTTGCAGATCATGCGAACTCAACGACCGCTGCTGCTCCCAGCCCTGCTCCTATCGAATCTGCTGCTGCTCTTCGCCTGCTGCCCATACGGCAGCGCCGCCGCCGCCGCTGCCACTCCAGCCGCGTGCGCTAGTGCGGGCGGCGGCGCGCAGGTGGAGGCGCTTCGGGACGCCCTGCAGCGTAACCTTAAGGTCATCTTCGTGATCGACCCCAACTCCGACCTGTGCTGGGAGCGGATCCCAGTAAACGCGTTCAGCAGCGCCACGCTGCTGCGCTGGGCTGGCGGGCTGCGGGATGTGCTGACGGCCACGGCAGAGGAGCCGGGAGGAGAACTACTTAGGGTGCGGACCATAAACTCAACGGTCACGCTCTTGGAGCAGGCTGCCATGACAGGCGGAGCCGTGTCTGCGGCACTTGACGCATCACTTGGTGGTTTTAAGCTGATCTGCTGAGTGCATGTTGCGAGCGGTCACCATCTTCACTTTGTTCATAAGCAATGCATTGGTCTGGACAGCCGCTGCAGCATTGTTCACCTGCCTCATAACCACGTCTTGGTCTGCGCCCTGCCACTCCCACGAATGAATGATGCCAAAAGCATGGATTTCATGCAGGCGGACCCATGCATCGCGGGGCAGGAGGCGCAGGGACACATCGACACCTTCGCAGACCTGGTGGCGTGGGGTGCCACACACGGCGGTGGGGACAGCGTCGGCCGCGTCGGCGGCAGCGGCGACGGCGGCAATGCCAGCGTGCTGCTGCCGTCCATGCTGATAGCCGCCTATCAGATGGCGACGTGAGTATCTGAGTATCTGAGTATCTGAGAATCTGATTATAGCGCCGTGCGGCAGCACCACGACAGCTCTGTGTATGCTGGAACTGAGGGCAGGCACGGTCTCTTGTAGTCGTTTCGTTCACTGACCATGGCATGGACAGCTGTGTCGTGACTTGAGGTCCTGAATCAAGCACTGCACGTCAGCTGCAGCAGAACAATGATGTGGCTGAATATCTGGCATGCTCAGGGTGGAGGCGGCTGCGGATTCAGAATCGGGGCTGCCGAGCTTCTCACTGCCGCTTGAAAATCTCAAGGTGCACAGCCAGAGATGTATCATGAGCTGTCTGCAGAAACGCGGAAGCTTCACCACCACCTGAGACCGTCTCGGCATATCACATGAGGATGTGGTGCTTGACAACAGCATGTCGCATCCTCGAACAAGTGCTGATGCTCTGCGAGGTGATCATGACGCCTGCCAGCAAGCGTCCTGCCAGCGCACTATGTTCAACTAGCGCAAGGCTGCTCACAAGTGGCAGTGGTTTTTACAGGTCACCCATGCGCCAAAATTCTGGCAGATGGTCGAGGCGACGGCGGCGGCCGGCCGCCTGCGCGCCCCCATATTTGAGCGTACAGGTCTTGCCGGAAACGCCACCTGGATTTTCGCGCTGAAGGAGATCCAGAGGTGTGACGCAATGTTTATGTTGCCTTATGATGTAGGGATATTGAGCTGATCGTGCCTGACAGTGCAGCACAATTGGACCCCCGAACAATTGCGATCGACAGCAACAATGGGAAAGCTTGCTTCCCGGTGGCACACTGCTTGGAGTTTGTGGGACTGTCGTTCTGACCCTTGCCCCGCATTCCCTCACCGACGTGATGTTTCATCCCTGCTCGCCCTGCAGCATCGCTGGGTCGGTCATCATTCTGCCGCGCATGCTGCCGATGCTGCACAACAAGGGCCATGCCAATGTGACTTCCGCCTTCCCGCCGCCGGCCGTCTGGGACGTGCCCATTGTGCTGGGCATGCTGGAAAAGTACATCGCGGTCGCCGGCGTCGCGACGGTGCCCAGTCTGCAGGAGTACGCGGTCCTGCCGGACAAAGTCGCGCTGCACGGCATGTATGCAGCGCACCAGGCACAGGTGCGACGCTTGGCGTCATGGACGGGAAGCTCGGGAATGGCATTTGAAAAGCCTGTAACTGTGTCTAATCGTCGGGGAAGGATGCACATCAGCCTGCGCTAATGCCGTGCTTCTATTGGCATGTGGCTGCGGCCGCGGGTTCAGATTCGAGCGCAGCGTGCTGGAAGACCTGGCAACAGCAAGAATCGGCTATGCTCAGGTCCAGGTACAAACCTCAGCGTCAACACGTCTCGTGTGCTTATTGCTGTCCGGCTTCAACTGCAGGACCCAGCTCGTCGGGTGGGCCCCATTCCCACGGCGCGGGTGGGGGTGCCGGCATCGCATGAGGAGCTGCTGCGGCTGTGCCTGCCGGACGCGCCGCCGCCGCCGGAGCAGCTCGTCGGCGCCACCGTAGAGGTGCGGCGGCAGGAAGCTGCACACGGTGGTGTCTGCCCCCATCTCCGAACAGGTTCAGTCATCCTTGCAAGGGGCTGCCGCCAGGGCTTATTCTGGAGGCTGCAGATGCAGTGGGCTCGAGTTTGTTTTGGGATGTGGAGATTCGTTTCGGTACAGCACTCGCCATGATCACTTGAGCAATAAATCTAGTTCTCCGGCGCATCGGACAGGCGCTGTTCCAGGGGCTGCGGGAGCTGCGACAGCTGCTGCTGCCTGGTGACCCAATCACCCGCCTCGTCATGGGCGCTCCCAGTGACGACGACAGCGGCAGCCGCGGCAGAGGGGATAGCAGCGGGACTGGAGGCGGCAGCGACGGCGGCGGCGGCGGCGGCAGCAGCGGCAGCGGCGGTAGCGAGGAAGGCGGAGAGGGTCTCCAGCAGTACATCCTGAAACGGACGTACACGGAGGCGGCAAACAGCCTGCACACGTTCGCATTTCCGGCGGCGCTGCTGGAGGTCCGCCTGCTGCAGCACCACCTCAGCCATAAAAGGCTGTCGCGGTCTGCTGCTGTGCATACCATGGCATGGCTCACTGTCTGCTGAGGAAAACAGAAAGATGCTTCCAGGCTGGGTGGGAGGATGTGGCAATGCATTGTTAGATCTCCACAGGACTCGGGTGTCGATGACGGAGCATCTGGTGCTGCTGCGCTGATGGCTGCAGCGGGCAACGGAGCTCGCAAAACCCTGATGGCGGCTGCGGCGCACATGGCGGCCGCGGCCTGCGGCGAGGGCTGGCTGCTGCAGCCGCGGCTGCGAGACTTTGACAGCTCCGAGTACAGGCGCGCCATCCGAATCTTTTGGTGATTCACGTCTCGCTGACGGTTCCCTTTCATGATGTGCCTTGCCTGAACAACGCCCTGAGGCGCCAGGCTACATTTTCACCAGCCATGACCGCCAATCTACACGCGGCATGCCAACCTGTGCGTGCCGCTTGTGCTGCAGGGTGTACCTGCTGGGAGGCGCGGCGGCGAGCGGCGGCGCCGCCAACACCCGCGCGGTGCTGACAAGTGCGGAGCTGGATTTCGTCGACGGCAGCACCACCATCTTCGTTGACGCCGAGCCGCTGCCGTGCCACATCTTCAGGACGGCGCCAGCATGTGAATTGATTACATCGAACAGACAACCCAATCTGAATACTTCAGACAATTATGATATCATCTTCCGAGCGATTCACATTGCCATCTTCGCCGAGCCACATTTTCGTCGTCGTGCCACATTTTCCAGACGGCCCGAGCATGCCAGAATGTTTCCAAACCTCCTAGTAAAAACATTCACATACCTAGATGACACCTCTCTGCCCTCAGGAAGGGGGACTGAGGTGAAGCTATTGAGATCGAAACAAACCTCCTCGTATCCACATTCGTGCGCCGGCTTCGGGTAGCTGCCTGGGCTGGAGCGATCGTGCCGCTGATTCCAGATAATTGAAAAAAAAATCCTGGGAAAAAAAGAAATTTTCACAAAAAAAAGAAAAGCAAAAAGAATTATCGCTTGCCTAGTGCCAAGCAAAGAGGATGAGGACACCGACACCAAAGCGCAGGCACAGCTCTGCTCGTTGTTCTGCACAGCAGACAATGAGAATCATAGTATCACTCACAGGCGAGCGGCATGCCGGCAGCGAGGCGGCGGCGCAGCTCTGCTATACTCGGTTCGTTCCTGCTGAATAGACGATGATGTCCTAAAATCATCTTGCCCACAGGCAAGGAGGACGAAGACGTCGACAGCACAGAGGAGGCGCTGCGGGAGCACCGCTCGGACATGTATGCCTGGCTGGTTTCCGCGGCACGTGAATGTGCACACGCCATTGCAGCTTCGCCCGGAGGCGCCGCTATGCACACCATCTCACGAGTCTTCCTCAGGTGGGCCGACCAGCCAGCTGCCAGCTCATACGCATTGATGTGTGCATGATTAAGTCAAGTCCTTTGTGGAAGTCAAGTCCTTTCTGGCATGTGAATGCCTCATTGGGCATGCCGCCATGAGCTCCAGGTCAGCAGGGGGACGATGTGCCGATTGAGCAAGTGCAGCTTCACAAGGGGTTTTGAATTTTGAATTTTGAATATGAATTTTGAATTTAGTATTTTGGAGTTTTAAATCGATTGGAACGAGCATGTCGACACTGCCGGCAGGTGTGACATCTACCTGGCTACCGAGTACAGCCAGGATGACGGCAGCCTCTGGCTCAGCGGCATTTACATCAACGAGATTGACTGGCTCAACTCTGCGGGTGCGCGAAAACTGTCTGCGCCCCTGCCGGACGGATGCTCGCCGTATGTCTGCTCATCGTGTGGCCTGTGTGCCCGATATCTGGATTGGCACCAGGTGGTGTCGCTATACAGATAGTGTCGCAAGCCGGCCCAAGCAAGTGCATTGCCTGTAATTTCATGATCGGACCCCTTTTGTTTTACACGACTGTAAACGGCTGACCACACTGCTGGACGCAGGCACCTTTATCGACATGTGGGACCCAGCAGCGGCCGCAGCGGCGGCGGCGGAGCTGGAGAGTCTGCGCCCGCCCGGTGGCAACGTCAGCCAAGAGGCGCTGGCGGCAGCTGCGGCACAGGTGGGCCGACGGAGGCTGGTTTCATTTCATGACATGTGCCCCATTGTAGCGAAATTCTTACAATGAGTGCATCTGGCCTCGACGCTTCTCGAAAATGCATTTTCGCGGTACAAGTCGATGATGATTCGAATGCTGCACGGTCTGCAGGCCGGGTCCGCTGGCGCAGTATTGGCGGCGCCGCTGCTGCAGGAGATTTTGCGGACCTATTTGTCGGCGTGGGGGGCGCCGCCCCTGGGTGTCCAGGCTGGGCTGCCGCAGCTGGACACTGTGGTACAGCAGGGGGCCGACTTGAACGCAGGGGAGGCAGCCAGCGTAGCCCGGCCACAGGCACAGGAATTACAAACAGGACAATGCCGGCCTGGCGAGCTCCGACGGTAGCGGCAGCTGCACGGATTACGTGTGCACACAGCGCCAGTTTTGGCACCTGCAACGTTGGCGGCGACAGCAGCACCTCCGCAGATGCCGCAGCTTTCACAGGCCGTTCATAGTAGGCCATTCGGATTAGATCCAGTGTGGTGTCAATTAGTATAGTTGCAAACGTGCTAGGTCCTTTCATCACTTCTCAGCAGTTGACACTGTAACTCCTGCAACCTTGCACGAGCAGTGACTGAAACGCGGCACTGAAATCTTAGCCTGCGTACTCAAGTCCGGGAAAGGCACCAGTATGCTCAATTTGCTGCCGAGAGCTACATGCTGCCGAGATGCTGCGCGGAACTTGTGCCGGTGCAAGCTGTCACCCGCTGACCGAAACTGCTGTTTGTGTTTGCGTCTCCACCCAACTAAACTTGACGACGCCTGGTAAGCACAGGAGCGCCACATCGGCCGCCCAAATCCATCCTGACGCTGGTGACACCTTCTGATGTGCATGTGAGACGCGGTCGTGCTCCTGGAGCCACCACTCATAAAACCCAGAAGGTTCACAACCGTACAGTAGCCCCTCAGTCACCCAGCTCGACAACCGCCACGCCGTCAGGTCCAAATGACCGTGTCCACCGCGTCAAAGTCGCGGCTGGCAAAGCCGGTGGCCTGCGCCACCACCAGGATGCTGGACTGCGGCAGCTCGCTCAGCACCTCGGCGATCACGCGGGAGCACCCCTCGCTGTCCAGATGCTGCAGGAAGCCTGTCGTGCTCCACCGTCTCCAGCACCCATACCATACGAGTCGCCAAACTCCATGGCCGCCGCGCCGCCAGCCTTGACGACAGTGTCCGGCGCGTCGATGGCGCGTGCCGCGCAATGCCCCCCCAGGTGCCAAACCAGCAGCCTCTCCAGCGGCGGAGCTACTCGCCCAGCTCTATGGAGGCGGCGCCGCCCAGTTTGACGACGGTGTCTGACGCGTCGATTGCGCGGCTGGCAAAGCCGGACGCCTGGCCGACGACCAGGACGCTGGATTGTGGCAGCGCGCGCAACGCCGTCGCCACACGGGAGCAGCCCTCCTCATCCAGATGCTGCAGCACCTGCATACAAGGTGCAAAACAGGGCGTTGAGGGGTCATTTAGGCCTGTGCTCTGCACAGCAACGTGTGCACTGCACAGCAACGAGCAGGCGGCCCATCATGCGAGAGCAGCCCTCCTGTCCAGGTGCTGCAGCATCTGCGTATGACGGCATTCCCAGGAATTAAGGCACAAGAAGAGTCCCTCGTCAGGCGGCATGCGCACATCGGCAACGAGGGTACATTTTTTTTGTCTGAGGGCTGCGCCACCTGCGATCTTAGGGTTCGATTGACAGCTGCAGATTCGGCATCTGCGGCGAATCTGCGGCATCCGGGCTTTGCTGCTCGGCGGGAGACAGCATGCAGGACGACAGGTCGACTGCCGCCACTTCACATCCACAATTGACGTGTGCCGTCTCCTATCCGATGCCACTCACCTCGTCCGGCACGATGACGATGCAGCGCAGGCGGCCCCGCTACCCACCCATTTCCCCTGTAAGAGTTGTCAATCAATTGCGGCACTCGGCTCATGTAGCTTTGCACATGTAGCTTTGCACATGTAGCTTTGCGCACCTCGTCCAGCACGGTGACATCACAGCGAGAGGTGTCCCCGCTTCACGATCAGCACCCATTCAAGACTCCAGTTTCAAACGGAGCACTGAACTTGCATCCTCAATTGCTTACCTCGTCCATGGTGATGAGGCTGCAGCGCAGGTGGCCCCGCTGCGCAGCCAGCTCGCCGTTCGAGCTGATGTGATGCTGAGGTTTACTGGTGAGGAAGGGTTACGGGTGCGAAGCTGTTGGCCTCACCTCGTCCATGACGATGAGATTGCAGCGCAGGCGCCCCCGCTGCGCCACCAGCTCGCCAAAGCCGAGCGCCAGGGCCAGGGCCACGCGCCGCCGCTCGCCGCCGGACAGCTGCCGCACGCTCCGCTCTCTTGCCGGGGGAATCTACAGCAGGCAAGAACTTCTTTGACATGCCTTGTCCTCGCCGGCTGTCTCGCGTAGATTCGACAATGACTCAGCCAGTCGGCGTTTCATTTGACCAGCTCGACAAAGCTGAGCGCCAGGGCTGACGCCGCGCGCCGCCGCTCGCCGCCGGACAGCTGCCGCACGCCCCCGCTCCCGCGTAGGTGGGATCTGAGTCTTGCCGCACATAGTGTTTGACCAACGAAGAGCCAAGGAGTCAAGGAAAGCCAAAAGGCTCGTCAGTAGTCAGGTCTGAAAGACGTGCAAAGCCCAGCGCTGCGCGCCATCGCTCGCCGCCAGACAGCCGCGGGGCCGAATCTCGCATGGACGCCCCCTGGAACATGCCACACATGCTGTTTTCAACTTGCAACGACCTTTAAACAGCCAAGTTAGGTTAGGGTTTAGGGCAAGCAAACCTTCCCCGACTGCTGGGCCTGAGAAACCTACAAGGCCCAGCGCCGGGGCCAGCGCCATGCACCGCCAGCCGCTTCCTGTCGGCCTGGTGCTGGTGACCCACCCTGCTCTGGGAGGATTGCTGCATGAAAATCGCACCTCGCCATCGGCCCCCGCCGGCGGCCGCACAGTGACTGTCTTTGTGATCTTGTCGATCTCTGCGCCGCCGGCTTTTCCCCGCGCGCCGGCCGCCGGCCGCGTCGCCGACAGCGCGAGCGTTGTGCCGGCGCAAAGGTGCTCCAGGTACCTGCCGGTGCGCTCCTGTGGAGACAAGAGCAGCGCTTGGTGTTGTGCATCGTTCCCGCGACAAAGGTATCCAATTGCCAATAGCGCCAGCGCGTTGCCGGCGCACAGCCGCTCCAGGCACAGCCCGGTGCGCTCTCGCGCCGCGAGATGGAGGAGTTTGATACGTGATTGTAGCCCATCTTCATGCTGGCGCACCGCGACGCGGTCCATTGCGCTTCCGTAGCGAAGCGGACGGCGTTGCCGACCCGACACACCCTAAACCCTAAACCCTAACCATAGCTGCAGATCAAGTCCCGGAGAATACGGAACAGTAGTCAGAGCGTTGGTGACTGCATACCTGCAGAGCGCCCAGCACGCCTTCCAGCAGAAAGCCCTTGATGCCGCCGCCGCCAAACGCCTCCTCCAGCTCACCAGCGTGTGACGCCTGCAGTCGGTGCCTTTTGCAGGATCACAGGTCTGCATCTGGAGGGGCGATGCCAAGGACTCATGCGGGAAGCCCCTGTTGTTTCCGCCCCCAGCCGCATCCTCCAGCTTCCCCGCCTGCGCCGCCCGCATTGGTATGCACTCGGCCTAATGCGGAGAGACTGATTGGCTCACAACAGTAAGCTATATTTAGTCAATAGATGCGTGCGGAGATTGAAGCAACGTGCGTGGGAAGCCTGGACATTCCCACCAGCGGGCCACCTCCATCCCCCCTGCGTGCGACACCTGAACTCGCATGTGCAGCAGAGATGATGTGTGCAAGCAGTGGAGACAGAGAGAAGCTGACTAGGGCAGCATTCCGGGCTGCCTTTGGAGACCCTGTGCTTGCCGATACCCGCACATGGGGCTGCACTTCTGCTGTCACCAGCAGCCGAAAGGTTGGCATCTGAGGAAAAACGCCGCTCATCTCGTCAGCCGCTGCGCTGAGCTGCACACTTGCGGCGTCAACTGCTGCCTGCAGCTCCTTCTCCGACGTCCGAGAGCCGAGATGGAACCCATTCAGGAAGTTTCCGAGTGGCCAGCCCGATCACCTCGTCGGCCGCGGCAGTGCGCTGCGCTGCCGCCGCGTCGATTGCCGCCCGCTGCTCCTGGTACAGTGACCGGAACTCCTCGGCCCGGCCCTGCTGCGGGTTGTGCGCTGTGTCTGCTGCCTCTGCTTCCTGCCGTGCCGCGGTTGCCTCTGCACCTGCATGACAAATTTTCAATTATCACATTTCCCGCCACAAGGAACTACAGCCTGCTGCTGGGATCTCCTCAGCTGGGCCCTGCTGCGGATTTGGCGCGCAATCCGCTGCTGCTGCATCCTGGAGCACTGCCACCGCCTCCTCGCCTGGGTTGTCCATCGGCCGTTTGCTACAGAGCGCTTTGGCACGGGCCTGCTGTTTGTCCAGATGCACGCTGCACCACACTGCGCCGACACTGCCTCCCCACCTGCAGGTTGGACCTTACTACCCGAATCCAACAATCAAAGTAGCTTGAACTCTGCATTCAGACCTGCACCAGCTTCGACACAGCGCCTGTCTGCTGCTCTGCCTGCGCCGCCTGGGCACCTGCATAATGTATCAGACTGTTGACCCAGGTCCCATGCAAGCCCATGCAAAAGGCATTGAAAAAGCGCGGCTTCGAGCCATTGAAACAGAGTTGACAAGGCCGCATGCTCCTTGGATGTTTGCAAATTTGCAGATTTGCAGATTTGCAGATTTGCAGATTTGCAGATCTGATGCTGACTGGCAGATCCTTGTGCGGCTCACACCTGTCATAACGAAAGGAAGAAAGGAACGAGCATGGACCAATGTCCACGCGCGTGGTTCAGTCCGTAGCTTGCCCGCAGTTCCAACGGCAGCAGCAACCACCGCAAGGGCCCTTTTCATGGTCCAGCCACGATGCACGTATTGCCTACGGTATCCATCGCCAGCAAGCCTTCCCGGCTCGAAGAACCAGAACCAGTAGGGTTTAGCAGGGTGTGCTTGCCTGCGTATGTGGAGGCGTCGAGTGCCGCAATTGCCGCCCGCGCCGCCGCAGACACCTCGCTGTTCCTCATAGCACCATCCGCGCCCACCGCGGCGGCCCCCGGCTCGGCGGCTGCGGCAGCGACGACGGCGACGGCGATGCGGCGGCAGGCATCGCGCGCTGCGTGGATCTGCGACTGCAGTGCCGCACGTGACCTGCGGCAGGCGGCAAAAGAACATGGGGGGCCAGCGTCCGGCTGGCTCGAAGCATGTCTTGTCACCACAACAGCGTCGCAGCTGGCTGTGCAGGTCACAGGTTGTGCGCTGCCAGTCGATGCGATCAGACTCATTTCTATAACCTATGAGTGTCCGAACTGGACAGAAAGTCGCAGGGGTCAGGCGGCTCACCGCATGGCCGCCAGCTCCACCTCCTGCGCCTGCTGCTGCTGGCGCCAGACCGCTTCCGCGGCTTCCTGCTGCCGCAGCTCCTCCGCTCGCAGCGCCGCATCCCGCTGGCGACGCGCCGCCTGCCGCAGAGCGAAATAATCATCAACAAGGTATCGGCAATTTTGAGATCACACGTGCACCTGTAGACGCGCAGCTTAATCAGGCAGTGTGCTGCTAGGCCAAGTTCCTCCTGCCGCATGCGATCCCTCGACCGGCGCCGGAAGCCCTGGATGATGACTTTGCTTGTGACATGATGTGATCAGGCCGCGGGAATGAGCAGCGCGCCTGCAGCCTGGCGGCCGCGTCTGCAGCCGCCTGGTGCGCCACCGCCAGCCGACACTCCATGCGGCCGATCGCCGCGCGCTGCTCCTGGCCCGCCTGCCGAGCCGCCTCCAGCTCCGACTCGGCAGCCACCACGTCATCCTGTGCAGCTGAGATCCTTGTTCACGGGACCTGATGGCCGAGAACTTTCATAATTCAGGACCGATGCGCTGCTCTTGAGGCGCCCGGACCGCCGCCTTCCAGTTTGGCATCAGCGGTGGCACAGCCCTCTTGAGTGAAGCAGCATGAAATCACTGCTGCAAGCAAGGCAGTGACGTGACTCCTGAAGCCCAGAGCGGCGCAATCACGATCCACACGAGCCTGCCGTGCAGGCTTTGCGGTATGGCGCAGCCGTGCTCAGGCTCTGGCGGCGGTCTGGACATTTCGAAGCAGGTGAACAGGTGAACCGCCAAGGAATGAAACATCTTTCCAGACGTCAGACGGAGGAAGTTCCAACGGAAGAGAATTCACCGCCAGGCGCTGCAGATTCGCCTCGAACATCGCCTGGTCCACGGGCTGCAGGCAGCGGTCGCACACTGCGACGGCTGCCGGCTCTGCCGACGCCTCTGCAGCAGCCGCTGGCCAGCGGGACGCGGCCGCGCCTGCGGCGGTGGCTACAGGGCCTCTGCTGTTCGAGCCGTTTGCGTGGCTGTGGTTTTCATCGCCGAGCGCTGCGTACTCGTCCCGCCGCTGCTGCGCCGCCTGTAGGCAGTAAGGAGAAGCGGTTAGGCCGATTAGGCCCATTAGGCCGGTTTTAGGCCGGTTAGGCCAATTGACGAGCTTGGAAGCAGTTGAAAACAGTTGAACCCACTTACGATGTTCGATCCTTCACACATGCCGTTGGCACGCTTTGCAGGGTGGCCGCGAGAAACACGATGTTTAGGGTGGAACACGTGCACACCGCGCTCTTGCGGGCGTGCGAAGTGACTCACTTCCCACCTACTTCCCACCTACTTCCCACCCACCTGCATGCTGCCGCGCAGCTCGTAGAAGCTGCCGAGCTGCTCCTCCAGGCCGTCCCTTAGCCGTGCCAGCTCCTGCTCGATAGGGAGCGCCGCATCGGTAGCGTCCACGCAGGCGGCCTCCAGTGCCGCGACCTCCGCAGCCAGCGGTGCCTGCAGAGTGTGCGACGCTGGTTCAATGCATGAGCGAGACAGATAAACGACCCTCGGTTGCTGCAGTGCACCAGCTCCCATGCGATGGGGAGCGCCGCATCAGCCGCGTTCACGTGGATACCTCCAGCATTGCGAGCCCAAAGGCGCTTGCACAACGCATCAACCTTGGTGCATGAGGCAGTGAGGCCGACAAAACCCTGAGTTTTTCTCCAGCTGCTACAGGGGAGGCCTGCACTAGCAGCGATCGCGCTGGCTCCTCCCTCGCCATGTTCATCAAAAGTTGCCTGCACGAATGTCGGCTCATTCGACAACTAGGTCTTTATGCCTATTGCCGAATTTTCTGCTGAATCGCCCTGATGTGTTGCGACTAGCAGGTTGCGGACCAATGTGACGAGAATCGGAATGGAATGTGCATCCTGAATAACCATGGTGCACAACGCAAGACCTGAGAAACGGCAACGCGTCCTGAAAGCATGGAACAGTCCCAAGCTGGCACCTGCGTGGAGGCTGACAGTGGGGCCTTGGCAGCAGGGGCGCCCATCGCCTTTGATCCGCCGCCCGCTGCGGAGGCCTGCACGTCCGGCTGCCTGCCGCCACCGCCGTCGCCGCCACCGCCGTCGCCGCCACCGACGACAGTGTCCAGCCACAGCTGCAGCCGGGCTGCGCCCTGCATCCAAGGAAGACTGGTCGCCGTTGCTTACATAATACATAATACATAATACATAACACATAATACATGATACATCATACATAGTAATAATAATAATACATCCTCACATCAAGGTGTGCGACGTTTCGCCAGAAAACCTGTTTCCTGTGCTGCAGTGGGCACAGCTTGCTGAAGGTCACCAGCCTGGGGCTGCACCATGCTGGTGTCAATCTTAGCCCGCGCACACCTTAGGCGCAGGGCAGTCGTGCACCGCTCTGCGGCCTTCGGCGGGTTCAGAACACACAAGAAGCACCACAATGAGAATCGCAAGGGCTGTTCCAGAGGGAATCTGTGCATCGACCAGCGTCTGCTGCCGCAACTAAGCTTCTGCTGAGGATTATCAGGGCTGGAGGGGTTCATGCACGGTGCTTGCAGGAGAGAGGTGCAGTCGCCGGTTTGTGGTTGAACACCATGGATGAGGCATCCGGCGAAGAGGCGCGACTGACACCGCCAGGTCTACTGAGTCTCCTTGCCCGCTGGCTGCTGACATACACATTTGTCATCGGCCACTGCAATCTCCCGCCCCATGGTCGGGCTTCATCCCAGTGCAAACATGCCGTCTCTCAAGTTCAGGGTGCCTGCATTTCTGGATTGCAAAGTGCCTGCCTGTTTCGCCTCTGCCAGGCGGGCCCGTTGCGTCGCCTCCGCCGCGCCGCCGCGCTCACGCGCCAGCTGCACTCTTTGCGCCTGCTGCTGTGCCCACGTGCGGCCAGACTCCTCAGCCTCCGCGGCCTGCAGCAGGGCCAATAATTTCGGTGGTATGTGTCAGCCTGAAACGGTCCAACTTCCTCGTCAGCCGGGTGGCCTGGCTTGAGAGGAGCCTTGAAAGACGCCGAGTGCTGCCAAGTCGGACGGTCGTGCCTGATTCAACTGCATCAATGCAGGCTCAGGGTACGATTCGCGGGCTTTCACTTCCAGGTTTGGGGCTCACCTTCTGCTGCAGGCCTTCCGCCGTGGACACCCTCACTGACAGCTCGCCATCCAGCTGCGTCCGCTGCTCCCTGGCTGCCTGCGGCACATTGGTGAAGTAGTGTCGATGCTGACGTGATTTCCACGATTCGTTGACCAGTTCAGCTGGGCTCAGTGCAACGGGTGCGCCACAGCTGCGGCCCGTATGAAGGACCCTCCGCACCAACAGGACCCCGCGAGTCTGAAAGACAAGGAGGAAAGTCGCGGGAAAGTCGCCTTGGCGCGGGTGGCGGCTGCGAGGCGCGCTGCGTCCCAGGCCTCAGAGCCCACCAGCTTGGCCAGCTCCGCCTTGAAGTCCGAGTCGTTGGCCTGCGGAATGTGAGGAGAGGCATTCGACAGTTGTGAATACGGAGACTCGAGTGCCAATGTCCTGTGCAAGCACGAGAGGAGAACATACCATGTTGTGTGTGGGAAATGGCTTCACTTCCTTCTGGACGAAGAACACCGCGCGCATTAGCAGGTCCGTGGTAAATCTCGAAAGCATATAACAGGTGACAATGGAATGAAGGAACTTCAGTCACCTTCAGCAGATCGTTGACCTTCGTCTGGCGGGAACCAACGCGTGTGCCAAGCAGGTCTGCGGAGAATGAAGCCTCCAACTCAGGATACCGGTAGCACATTGACACTTCAGAAGAAGAGGCTCACCTCTAGCAGGGCGTTGACCTCCGTCTGGCCGAAGAACACCGCCCGTGTGAGCAGGTCTGTAGAGAAGGCCTCATCGATAGCCTCTTGGGTGAGCTTCATCTCCGCGGCGGTTTTGTCGGTGCCGCCCAGCTCGAAGCGAAGCGCGCCCCGGCCTTTCCTGTTCAGGTGGAAACATCATGAACGAACGAGTGTCACGTTTTCTTACTGTATCTTATGCCGCCTCGTCTGCGGCCTCCTGCGTGAGCTTTGTCTCCCCAACGGTCGTGTCCGCGCCGCCCAGCTCAAGGCAGAACGCGCCCCGTCCCTTCCTGTTGAGCATGAAACATGTATGAGCATCGGGTCCCTTCTTGATGTAACCATAATGGCACCTCCAGCATGAGGTTCCCCTCTGCGGGAGGTCCTGTCTGCGCCGCCCAGCTCGAAGCTGCAGCGATAAAACTGCACCAAGAGCGCTGCTGGAGTGGGATGCAAAGCAAGGGTGGTCAGAGCGCCTGCGCAAGGGAGAATTCAAGTGGAGCGCCTGCGAATTGCATGGCGCGGGATTAGAATGTTCCGGCGTAGGCGCCATGCAGCTTCCTGTCCATCGCTGCTTCGAAACCTGCCAAGAACTGACATGACTTCGAAAACTGGACTCACGGCCGCACAGTGCGCTCCACGAGGAAGGGCTGCCCGTTGACCTCGCCCCGCAGCGCCACCCGCGCCGCCGCGGCGTCGTCGTTCACCACGTCCGCATTCGTCAGCCCCCGCCCAAAGCCGCCCTGGTGCATCAATGTCATGTCATCTTCTGCAGGGCCTTGGCTCGCCAGTCGTGCAGCAGACCTGGTAGACAGAGCGCCGCGCCGCGCCAAGCTTTTCATGCTGCAACCCTACACCCTGCAAACCCTAAACCCTAAATAGTGCTGCAACCCGGTTCGGTGCCCACAGTGAAGGCACATCGCGCTGTGACCTGGATCCTTTTCCAACGATATGTAGGATTGCAGTTCATAACCTGCATTCAGGACCTGGCTCGACCCAACACGGGCTCTCACCTCGGCCCTCATGTTCAGGTGAGCGGCCAAAGCGGCATTACGACCAGCACACTCTTGCCGACTCGGGTTTCCAGCAACCGTCAACTGGTCTGCTGTTTCACTCATCGTCAAGCCACAGCATGTCACTCATGGTCAAAGCCGCACCTAATGGTCCGCACCTACTGGTCAAAGCCGCACCTAATGGTCCGCACCTAATGGTCAAAGCCGCACCTCGGACCGCGCATCCGACCGCCCCGTGAGCGCCCACAGCGGAGCCATGACCAGCGCGCTCTTGCCGGCGCCGTTGGAGTCTGCCGCCGCCTCATCGCAGTTGCGGCCGCTGACCACCCGCAGGCTTCGCTGATGCAGCGGGTACGCCGTGGCATCTCTGCAGGAACGGGCAGCCCACAGGCAGCTCATAGGCAGGTAGCAGGGTTGACAGCGGCATCGGCTCTGCCGCTGTCTGGCATCATCAGCATCAGCATCATCAGTATGCCCGCTCACGTCCTGCAGCACAACGGCATTGGACTGGCGTCAGGCAGCTGGACGCCTTCGTCGGTGAAACCTCCAAAGGCTCGAAAAAGCCTCCAAAGGCTGACTTGGGGTGCACGGAGCACACAGCAGGATGCCAGGGTGATGATGGATGAGAACAAAATTGTGAATCACCCAGCATGACGCTACAAGCCTCGTCACCCTGCCTGATGTCTAGCTTGAGCTAGAGGGTCTGTTCCTGGCTTTGGCTGACTTGGATGTCTGTTGAGCTGGACATTTAGGTTGTAGGCTATTTCGTTGCAGCCTCGGTGGAGTTCCGAGACTGGACAATGTGCGCGACTGAGCACCGTCGACGTGGAGCTCGACTTCGAGGAAACGGCACATCTTGTCGCCGCACACGGCTGCAGTGCGGATTCGTTGCGGCCTTCGAGAATCATATGTGGGTATCATGAGAGCACCTGAAGGGCCCATAGCCATGCAGCTCAACCTCGTGGAATGCCACATCCGTCGCCGCCCGCGGCCGCGCTGCCAGCCCGCCTGGCAGGTCCCGCAAAATGGCCTCGCCCATGGCCGCCGCCTGTCAAGTCACACTGCGAGCTTTAGGACCGTGCAGACTGGCTGCAAATGTCCGGAAGAAGTACTACTGGCGATGTGTGCTCTCCAGCTGACAGCCTCCCCTACCCACCTGCCCACGTGTGCTGCCGCAACACAGCCTGGTGGCTGTGGCCGCAGGTACGCATCGCAAACACCCTGTCAACTTCACGCCAGTGGCATCTGTGTTAAGCCGGCACTTGCCCTCAGGGTTGAGGCAGGAGCGTGTCGTGCTTGTCCCTGGAGTTCGTGAGGCCAGCCTGACGGCAGTCTCGTTACATCTGCTGCACACGCCCAACCCTCACACGCAGTGGAACGACACAAGCGAGATAACCGCCTCGAGCGGGTACTGCTCTGGACGAAATGCATCATGGTGCTCCTAATGGGTGACTGCGGGACGCAATGCAGCAGGCAAATCGGACGACAGGCCGTGCGCATCCATCTGTGACCCTGCCGACGGTCACAGACGGATACAGCGGAATACCTTGAGCGAAGGGCCGCAGGCTTCAATGTATTGGCGCTTTGGCGGATGTTTTCTGGCCTGCCTGGAAGTCAACTTCAGACTGCAAAGCCACACCTCTGGTGACACGCTGCGGGCTTCGACGTACTGCTGGAACAGTTGCATCGGCGCCAGCTCCTCCGCGTCCGCAATGCGCGGCGCCGCGGCCGCTGGCGGCACCACCACCTCCACCTCCACGCCTGCACAGACGCCCGAGCTGTCGTTGCTTCTGTTGCAGATGTTGCAGATGTTGCAAGGTGTGTTCTTGCGACTGGCGCCAGCTCCTCGGCATCTGCAATGCGCGGCGCCGCGGCCGCCGGCAGCACCACCAGCTCCACCTCCACACCCCATAAAGAATTGCACATCGTCCATGGGCATGCGTGAACTGCTTCAGAGGCGGGAAGTCTCGACTCCTTCCCACATGGGCGCCAGCTCCTCGGCTTCTGCAATGCACGCCACTGTGCCCGCCAGCGGCACCACCACCTCCACCTCCACCTCCACCTCCACGCACGCAAAGGAATGCACCCTTTGCTATGTGGAATGCACGCTTTAGTTGAAGGAATGCACGCTTTGGTATATGGAATGCACGCTTTGGTATATGGAATGCACGCTTCGGTTGGAAAGCGTGTGAAGCTGCGAGCTCCGCCAGCTGCTGGGCATCTGCCATGCGCCCGGTACAGATACTTCCACCCCCACGCCCGCGGAAACTGGCATCAGAGGTGTAGTGCTTGTCTTGCAGGATGGGATTAAGCCGATGCGTGCGCGCCTTTTCACGGGTTCCGCGTTCTCGTCTGGCCCCAATGTTCAGCCTCACCGCAGGTGCTCAGTGCAGCACTGTTGGCTGGCACAGCAGAGTCGATGTGGTCCACGCCTGCAGCTGATGCATGGCAGCACTTTCATCCGCAGGGTCGATATGGTTGGGAATCCTGCTGACAATCCAGCGCACCCTGTGAACGCAGCTCCTGTATTTGAGGCTCCGCCGCCTCCAGATCCGCCTCTGCCACCGTCCATCGCAGGCGGTCCCCCCGCCGCATCGCCGCTGACGGCGGCGCCGCCGCGGCGGTGGCGCTCCAGTAGCGCGGCCCCAGGTCGAGAGAGACTCGTTCCAGCTCCTTCCAGCTTCCGGACTCCAGCACCAGCAGCGCTTTCTCCTGCCCCGCCTCGCTGCGCGACACTGCACAGACCGCCACGGCGCTGACAGAAATCGTGTGGTTCTTGCGTCACGTCTGCTGTGCCCTCCCGTCGCATGGGGGTTCCTACATTGTGCGTGGCTCCACTGTGGCTCGTGTTGCTGAGGGCCAGCGAGCTGTGCAGGGGGCCGATGCATTCAAGGCTGACAGCACGCCGAGCCTGGTGCAAGACCCATGGCGCGTACGCCAGCGCTGGACCAGAAGGAATTTTATCAACAGAATCGAAAAAACTTAGAAGTTTCCATATACGTTGTTGATAAAATTAACTTTGTTAATTTTACTTACCAGTCAAAAAGCGCGTTTTTGACGTGACCCACGCGGCACCTGGTTGTATCTAAACCTGGGTCTGAAATCAGGACGGTACACAGCTGCTATTCAAATGATACTGTCGCGTGTCGCACAGCCGATTCTAGGGCCGGAAGAAGGCGATACACGGCGCATCTTTTGGTCGCTCCCTGGTAGGGCGAGACCATGTAGCGAACGGCAGAGACGCCAACGGTACGCGGAACGTGATACTGCCCCTCCGAACGAATTGGACGAGTGCTACACTCCTACATGGCAGCTGCTTACTCACCCTGGTAGGGCGAGCCGACATGGCGGACGGCGGAGGTGCCGATGGTGTCGGGAAAAGGTATAGCCCCTATGAAGAAGGTCGACATCGCCACTGAAAGTGAGCCAGGATACGGGTTCACTACAGGCGATGTAGGGTGGGGGCGGTGTTGCACCTTGGTAGGGCGATCCCACGTAGCGCACACTGGAGGCGCCGACAGTGTGCGGCACGTGGTAGTGCCCCAGAAACGTCGGCACTGCGTCCGGAAACACGCCCGCCTCCAGCCCATGCTGCGCCTGGTATGCCTCATTCATGAAGGCGCCGATCTGCAATCAGACAGTTCGGCAGGGATTTAGGATTGTTCAGGGGGTGCAGGGCGAAATGCCAAGCCAAACAGCGCACGTCTCTAGCCCGTGCTGCGGCCTGGTGAGCCTTGTCCATTGAGGCGCCGACCTCTATAAGTGAGTCTGAAAGCGTTATATTGATTTTGTGATGACACCGCAGTTGACATCTGTCACGTTCAGTTGGCAACTCCGAGGCCAGTCTGTGCTCCGCCTGGCACTCTTTGCTCATTCACGGACAGATCAGAAAGACAGCTGCGCCCCACTCGCTGATTAGAATGTTGCATGCGATGTCGCTTTTCAGAACTGGCGCAGATGCAATGAAGCTCGCACCACGTCGGCGTGGCCAAACACTGCGTCCACCGGTCCTGCCGCTTCGATGGCCGCCTGGACATTGGCATGGCCCCGCCGGTAGGGCAGCCACAGCTCGCCCAGTAGACTCCAAAATATCAGCGAAGGCTGTCCGATGCCCCGTGAATCGCAAGAGTCACAGCCGAATTCTCACCACATCAGCGTGGCCGAAGACGGCATCCACCGGTCCTGCCGCGTCGATCGCCGCCTGCACATCGGCGTGGTCTCGGCGGTAGGGCAGCCACAGCGCGCCCAGGAAGCTGGCGGGCTCGTCGAAGACATGGATCAGCGGCGACGCGGCGGCGAGCGGCGTCAGCGCGTGCGACAGGCCGCCCAGGGAAACCTGAAAGGAAAGTAATTGAACCGATAGGATGCACGCTCCAGCTGGAGAAATATTGGTGCAAGCATTGAACATGTGGAAAGTGGCGAACGGCGGTGTCAATGCATGCAACTCGCCCACACACACCTGCAGGGAAGAAGTCTCAAATTCCAGGTCTAGTTCTGGAGCATTCTGAAACCGTCGCCGATGTGCACCGGCAGCGCGGCAGCGGCCAGCAGAGAAGGCAAGAGTAGACATGTACTGATCAGCTGGAGGCATGGCCAAAGCTTGGGGGTTCACACGTGCTAGAGGGACGCGAAATGACTCCATCAGCTGTGATCTGTGTGCAGCCCGATGTCAATCATGTGCTCTTGGCTGTGGTGGAGGCTGCTGACCCAGGACTTCGCACCACGACGTGTGAGTTGGTGCTTGGCGTCCTCATCCACTGCCTGGCACTACAGGCAGACGCGGCAACAGCCGTCGCACCAAGTCACCTCGCATGACACGTGGTATTTGACCGCCACTTGGAGGTTGATTGTTCAGCCTTGTCAATCAGATATTCGGCGGTAGCACCCGCGGCGGCACACCAGTTCATGGCTCAGACACTCCCAGTTGCACACAGCAACCGGTCGTGGTTGCCGATAGGCATGAGCGTCGACCGTGCTCAGCTGCGCTGCACCCACTACAGGGTTTACCCCCACTACAGGGTTTAACCCCATCAGACCTTCATGACATGTTCCAACATCTCCTTGCTCATCTCGCACTTTCATCAAGACCTGGCCATACTTGTGGACACGCATCAGTGCCGGCCGTCCATGAGCCAGATCGTGAGTCCGCCAATCAAAAGTCATAGCTTTTCGAGTGCACCTGGTTGTGGTTGCCGACCAGCATGAGCGTCGGCCGCACACAACTGCGCAGCACCCCGAGGACGCGCAGCTGCATTTCGCTCCCATTCCTTCTTTTATTGTCATGTCAACTTCATCCGGCGCATTGCGCGTCATTCGGCGCATTGCGCCGTCTTACCTGGTCATGATTGCCAACGAGCATGAGAGTTGGGCGCGTCCAGCCGCGCAGCACCTCCAACATCGATCCACCCATTTGCGCCCTTCGTCCCAGCTACATCATTCGTTATAGTTCGGGTGGTTGTCTCACCTGGTCGTGATTTGCCGACAAGCATGATCGTCAGCACCCGAAGCACCCGCAGCTGCATTTCGCTCTGCATGTTCTCTCTTCGGTTTCAGCTTCACCCAGTGCATCATGGTGTCTCACCTGGTCGTGGTTGCCGACGAGCATGAGCGTCGGCCGCGTCCAGCCGCGCAGCACCCGCAGCACCTCGTTCAGAGGCTCCACGGGCAGCGCCCCCCGCGCGTGCCAGAAGTCGCCTGCAGTGCGGGATGAAATGCAGAAATCAGAGCGTTCTGGGGAGAACCTGTAGTGATTATCACCGCATGCAGCACCTCGTTCAGTGCCCCCGGCGCGCATGCCAGAAGTCGCCTGCGCGCCAGACATCTCATGTGGTACGATTTCAAATGTACCTGAGCGTGCAGCTCGCAGCTGGCAGTCGCACAAGCACAGCGGCTCCAAGATGCCATGTACATGATCGGAGGCAGGGATGCACTCACGTATCGCCAGTGTGACTTGGCTGGGCTCCTCCAGTCAGGAGCAGCGGTGGATGCTGCCGTCAAAGTCAGGACGAGGCAAGAAGCTGCAGCTTGAGCGCGGTGCATTTCGCAACCTTTTCCAGAAGCATGTTGGTGCACTCACCGAGAAACAGGATGCCGGCGTCTCGTGCGACGGCCTCCTCATGCACCCGCCGGAGCACCTCCACCGACACGCCGACGGTGCGCGGGCTGACGTGCAGGTCCGAGAACACCACCCACTGTTTGACGGCGGCCCAAGGGGCAGCATCCTCTGGCACGCATGCGCTCAGGTCTGGCGGCGGCCTCGTAGGCGGCGCCGGGGACGCCTTCTCCGCAGCTGCCGCCCGGGCTTTTGCCTTGGCCGCGGCGGTCTGCTTCGCCGCTGATTTGCGCTTGCTGGGGACCGCAGCTCTGCCACTGAGCGCCGGCACTGCGGCTGCTGCCGCCGCGTCAGTGCCGCCGCCGCCTGACAGAGGATCCAGCTCCGTCGGTGTGTTGTCACCTGGTTTCGACTTGCCCTTTCGCGGGGCCCGCTTCGGCTTCGTCGCCTTGGCCGCCGCTGCGACGGCATCTGACGCGGCCGCACCAGCGTCAGCGTCAGGCTGTTTGGCCGCTGCCTCGCCCTTGCCAGACGCCTTCCTTGCGGCCGCCTTTGTCCGCTTCCCGCGCTGCGCCGCCGCTCTGACGCATGGACCGGCGGCGCCGTGCATGCCTGCCGCCGAGCTGCTGCGACTACCCACTGCCATCAGCTGCTGCAAGGCGCCGGTGCCGCAGGGCGCACCGCATGCGGAATGGCCGCTGTTGGTAAGCGCTGCTGTGCTGTGCCTGCATGACAGTACGGCAGTCACGCCACCGCCCGGGGCCTCATGCTGGGTGGCGGGCCGGGCAGCACGTCGCAGCAGCGCCGCCAGGCGGCCGCCGCCCCTCGTCATCGGCTGCAGCCGGCTGCTGGGCCAGGCCGCGCCGCCGCCGCTGAGCATGTCGCGCCGTCAAGCGGCATGCATGTTTGCTGGCGGGCAGATCGACAAACCGCGGGGCCGAGCAATCAGAGACCTGCATCACATATATCCGTATCAGCAACAATGAGGTGCCCGTACTGGCACGCAAAACATGATTCCAAGGCAGCAAGGTGTTCGGTGCTTTCAAAAGGTACATGCTTTCTGCAATATAAAAATACCTAGTATCCCTCGTGCCCCTTACCTTGTGCTACAGATGCGGCGCGCAATCGATGGGAAGAGGACACGCAGGTCCGAACGTGCTGATGCTCGATTGAATCCAAATCTGACACCTGCCGACTGATATACTGCCGCCAGTACTGATCCAGACCATCACTACTAAGGTCAAACCGAGCTTAAATGTGAGACTGCAAAGCGCGAAATTGGCTGGCCTGCTGCCAGTCGATCATACTGCCTCGGAACCGTGAAACCGCCCTGGTTCTGCCCCTTGTGGCAGCGGAACTTGCTGCGGCCAGGCGGCTTTCATGCAGCAACTGATGCCGGCCGTTGCAGGGTCTTGAGATGTTTCATGCATGGGATTTCGGTACTCTGATGATTGGACAGGGCATGAGCGCCGGCATGGCGGTGCCGATACCGCATCTTGCTGACACTGCCAGATGCGCATTTCATACCACAGAAATAGCAATCACTACATTGGTATCAGGGACTACCTGAACCACACCGAACGACCCACTCTATAAACTCTCATTCGCCGAACCACCACTCCCATCCCTACGGTGGCAGCCGGCGCCGTATGCTGTTCTGCTGCGGAACAAAGCGCGTCGCGGGTGAGCAGCATGACCTTCCGGGCGTAGCACTATTATCGATCCAATCTAGATGTCACCTTCCTGAGAAGCATTGTGACGCAGAGCCTTACTCACGTTGGTGCCTGAAATGCCATGCGATAAGATATCGCCGCATTGGCAGCGCCTGGCGCTGCGCACCCGCACTTCTTTCGGCTCACGCCACCTACCTGCAACATGCAAATATGAAGAATGAGCGACCGTCGGTTGTAATAACTGACTTTCATCCAGGATTCCACTTGAGCACAAGGCAGACCGATAGAAGAGCTGTAATCCCAGTATTGATGTCATCACGACACGAACCATGACGTGCATGCGCCTCACGATGACATCGTGTGCCTTGCAATGATCCACGAAGATGCTTGATCGACTTGGACGCTGGGAGAACGTGCCTGGTTCTAGACTGCTGCAACGAAGCGCGTCCGTCAGCACAGCACGCCCGCACCCAGGTACTCCAGCCGCAGCGCGCCAACGTCGACCTGCCACAGAGGACGAGAAGTTTGTCGAACATGTATCACATCAGCACATGAGAAAGCTTCCTGCATGCATGCTGCGCTGCTGCTTCAATCGAACGACCTCATTCCCATGCCGTTCTTCCAATTGCAAACCAAAGCCAGGCTGCTGCACACTGGTCAGCAGGCAGGTTTGAAAGCCGACGATTGGCAGTGGTCCGACGTCCACAGCGGTGTTACTACCTGCAGCTCGGCAATGGCGCTTGCGTGGGCCTGGTCCATAGCAGCGATCCGCTCTAGGCGCGCCGCTACCTGCAGTGCACAAAAGAGCAAATACACGCAATGCTGATCATCACAGCAGGCGGCAGGTCCTTCATCCAGTTTCTGTGTCTTTTCTGAGAAGACACTTGCATCCATCGTGCTTCGGGCAAACAGTTTTCTGTGTTGAAGCAGCCATGATGACAGAACAAGGAGGCAGAGAGCGATCACCTCCCGGATAGCCGCCTCGTCTTCGTCGTCCTTGATGCTGCTGACAGAGGGCGCAGCAGTGGCGGCACCAGCCAGCAGGCAGATGGTGTCAGCTCCGAGAGCAGCAGCAGCGGTAGCGCTGCTGTGCAGGTCCCAGGGCGGATGGCCTGCAGGAGCACGGGCACCAAAAGATCAGTCATGCTTACTGCAGACAAGCGCGCAGTCCACTGAATCAGAAGCTGAATGAACTGTCACGCGCATTTCTGCAGACTTTCTGCAGATGAATGAGAGTCCAACCCTGATGCCGTCCCTTGTTCTGCCGGTATTGGCAGCGCGTTGCCGGCCGCCATCGCTGCAAGCAGCGGGCTGGCTGCAGCGGCAGCCGCCTCGGGACCCAGAGCCGCCACTGCCACTGCCAGGGGCCGCAGGTGCGGCGGCACAGGCGCAGGCGCTGCAGCGCTGGTTTCGGCAAGCAACAGCGTCGCAGCAGGCAGCACAGGAGCAGCACCTGCAGACGCCGCCGCCGCCGGCTGCGGGTGGCGGCCCGCCGCATTCCCTACGGCCACCACCACAGCTTCGGCAAGCTCGTCAGCGGCAGCATCGGCTTCCTCCGCCACGCCAGCCACCGCTCGTGCCGCCTCGACGATCTGTATCGACATGCCGTGTGTTGCTGCGACCGATGCCGCCGTCTCACCTCCGCGCAAAGAGGTGCCTGCCGCCGCCGTTGCAGGCCCATCCTCGCTGGCCGCCTCTGTTTCAGCTACGCCGACATCAGGCTCCTCAACCGGGGGCGGGTGCAGCGACAGCGACGCCAGCACAGAGTGCAGCCAGGCGCCTGCGGACGTCAGGGCCGCCGCTGCGGCGCGCAGCACGTGCATGCGGCTAGCGGCGCCGAGCGTCGCCAGCGCGACAAACACCTGTGCAGATGAAAGCTTAAACTTGCAATTCCGAGAAATATCATGGATGTTCCTTCTCATACACCATTCACACATTACTGCTGCATACAACAGTGACGACTGGAGGAACCGAGGGCTGGCTGCCAGACGCACTTCAACTTAGCTTGCTTGTTATCCATGACGATGATCTCAGGCTGAGTGCATGATGGCAGGCGTCGTCAGCACTGTCCGTTTTTTGCAATTGATCCATGCAGGTCCCACCAGTTCACTTCTTGCTGCCGAACTCGGACCGTGTCGACGAGTTACGGTGTTGGTTGCAGGTGCGCAATCTGCAACCGGTGTTCAAATACACCGCGGACGCGGCGTTTGCGCACGGGCTGCCGCTCATGGCGGAGGCGCGGCGGGCTGTCCAGGGAGGGTGCTTCCAGGGGCACACCTTCCCCAACTCCATGGATATGCAGGGCATGGTGATGGCGGCGATCGTCAACTGCACCCTTGCGTGCAGGCTGCACGCAAGGGTGCCGCCTGATGTAGGCGGCATGCATATGGCCTGTCTTGAAACAAAGCTTCGTGATGATGCAGGCCTATGCCAAGTTGCGGGCGGAGATGGTGGCGGCCCACCCGCACCTGCGCGGCCGCAGCCCTGCGGGTGCTGTCCTCATCACGGGCATCATCAAAAACAAGATGTAAAACGCACGCAAGCCCGCAAGGAACCTTGCGACACGCAAGTCGCAACCCATCCACGCCATACATAGCTTGCTTGATGCCTTGCGATCACCGGATACTGAGTGCAGGCTGAGCATCAGAACGAAACACGTTCCATGCCCAACCGATGCCAGCCAGCCATTTCTTCGGTGCAGCAAGCCACTCAGCCAAGTTCTGCGGTGCAGCCTTACACGCATGCCTGTGGCTTTCCAAGAAGGTCCTTTGAGTTGCACTCCTGGGCATGGATTGCAGGCGCGAGGCGCTCGCCATCAGAGGCGACATTGCCTTCCTCCGGTGGCGATTGACACTGACACAATACGTGTGCACGCGACGAAAGGTACTCTGCTTCATTTCCACTGGGCAATGCCACAGTTGCACGCTAGCTGAATGAATGATGACAAGAGGTGCACCCTTGGCGACGGTGTCCACGAGGTTATTTGAAGAGAGGCCAGATCCTGACATGTGTGCTCATATTCGCAGGTGTCAGATCATGTATGCATGGCAGCGCCAGCTTGGCCGCCGTGCGCGAAGAGAATGGGGACACCGGCGGGAGAATGAAACATCAGACGACAGCGACCTTGATTTGACTGGCAGCGGCAGGAGGTGCAGCAGTGATGGCAACGAGCTTTATGCAGTTCTGTATGTGCATACCGGCAGAAACATTGATGATCTCATTGTGGGCTTGTGCTGTGGTGAACCGGTGTCGGTGATGCACTAAACCACAGCCATATATCACGTGTGATTCACCCTGTGCGGCACACAGTATACCCACAAGGGTAACACACAGCTAGATGAGGTGAACCACCCGCAGTATAACACTGCGGTAAACCGCAACCGTACACTACAACAGCCCGGCAATACCACGCGGGGTGTACCACGCGGCAGCCCTTGGTATACCCTACTACCGCCGGGTAAACCATTGGCGGTATACCACAGCAAGCAGCGTGGTATCATCCGCCACTTTTACCATGGTACCGGCACCATGGTATCACCTGCAGTAAACCCACTAGGTATACCACAGCAAATCCTTGTAGAGACACCTTACTCGAATACGCCGAGTGAACATGCGCATGTTGGTCCTCGTTTGCTTTTCCAGGGTGCGGTAGGGCCGAGGCAGCCGATGGCGGGGCTGACGGCCTGTCGACGGACATGAGCGTTCGCTTCTCGACACTGCGGGAGCACATCAGTGAAGCACACACCATGAAGCTGCGGCGCCAGCGGCGGCGGGCGGCGGTGGCGCATCAGGCAGATATGGCGCACTGCGGAGCAGATTCGCAAGGAGGAGGCGGATGTTGGTGAGGCGCAGGCAACGCAGCACCTGCGGGAGCTGCAGGGCATCCAACGGCAGCTGCAGCAGCGCGTCGTCAAGGCCGCGGTCAATGCCGCCGGCACCGCAGAGCGACAGCAGCGGCTGGACGCGTCGTGGCAGCAACGCGATACCAATGCCGCTGTCGCTAATGCTGCCGCAGCCGCTGCCGCCGCAATTGCCGGCCTGCGGCAGCGGTCGGACGCAGAGCAACGACAGGAGGCTGATCAGCTCATGAGCTCCAGCAGCAGACCGACGCAGCGCTGCGGCGGGGGGATGTGGAGCTGCACCGCGCCGCGGACCAAAAGGCGCAGGCTGAGGCCGCTAAAGCCAACGAGCTCGGTTGGTGGATGCGGCGTGCGTGGAGGAGTGCGTCGTGTTTGAAGCAGAGCTGCGGCGCCGGCAGCAGCTGCACGAGGCCGCGAGGGCGGCCGAGGACCTGGAGATCCAGGGCAACGCGAAAAGATCGCAGCTGTAGACACACTGCGACAGGAGGCAGAGGCGCGCGCTGCGGCCAACAGCGGCCGCCGCAGCTGACGACGCGTATTCAATGATAGGCGGGAACGGGGAAGGGCAGTTCGTGTGTGGACGCGCTGAGGGTAGCGAACAAGGAAAGGCAGTTCGTGTGTGGACGCGCTGAGGGTTGCGAAGCTCGTCAGTAAGGGTCGGCGGGCGCTGAGTGAGGGACTCCATGTGGGTTATGTTTCAGCGATCATCTATTCAAATCTGGTGTTTAGCAAGCGGCTGCGCGCAACGCAGTCTCATTGATCTGGTGACAGTGTTCGGGAGCAGGCGCATCGGCACAGTGGCTTTCAAGAGTAGGACCAGACTTTTACAAAAACACTTCCTGCCCCGACCCACTCATACGGCGAGGCACGGCGTATACGGCATGCTAGGCTTGGTGGGCTGACACATGATAGAATAAGTGGGCAAATTTTCGAGCAAGATCCCAGCAGCAGTTTCACTGGTGCGGCGCCGGCCCGCATCACTGACGTTGGCACAGCACTCGAGTGTTGCACAACGTCCTTGGGATGCGCACGAAGTTTCTGCCAGCGAAGCGGGCCGGTGACGCAGCAGCGGCAACCGACTTGCGCAGGTAGTGGCACAACATTCACAGGCATGCCTCTCGAGGGAGGCCGTGTAAACGGTGGCGCCTTCCATATGACTTAGAGCCCTCCAGCCATCGCCATCTTAAAGGGCAGCAATGCTGCTCGCTCCTGCGGCACCGCCGCCTTTTGCACGTTCAGCGGACGCCCTTCGGACCGCGCCGCCTGCTGGAGCGGCGTTGCAGGCTTGCAATGGCCTCCCAGGCGGCGGGGTCCTGCACCTGCTGCGGCATGCTGGTGAGCTGGCGGTTGACACGCTGCCAAAAGTAGCGTGGCTCTCTGCACAGCTGGTCCAGTAGCTCATGTACTTGCTGGCGCTGCCACGCGCGCTTCTTCCGCCGCACGAGGAAGCCTGTGCTCTTATTAGCGAAGTGTCAGACTTGTCTGCCAGCAACTAGGGGATCGGGAATCCTGTCGCTTTATTCATGCCTGACACCTTTCTATGCGCAGCCGGCTGTCAGACTAAAAGAGGGGTCCCCAGGCGTGGGGTCCCCAGTGCAAATGCTCGCAAGCCAAATGCAGTGGGTAGTGTAGTTGTTACCGGCCGGATGCTTACACGACGGTCTGCCTCGACTTCCTGACGAGCGCAAA
>JAABUW010002348.1_pt1 | contig 28979 bp, 28 predicted proteins | sample 5560081 | NCBI WGS metagenome assembly JAABUW01 (sample SAMN10711882, study PRJNA513363) | rock metagenome | isolation source: Antarctica rocks | place: Antarctica: Victoria Land, Knobhead sud | reverse complement strand
CTCCCCGCACGGCACTAGCGATAGCCAGCACGGTGTGCGATCACAAGGTGCGCGACAACGCGAACTGTACTGGCTGATTGATGCATGCATAGTCTGCGCGCCGGCTACGTACCGGACACCGGCGTAAAGCCATCCACGGCTTGTTGGCGCGCATGTGCGCCAACAAGCCGTGGATGGCCACAAGGACTCGCTCTCCGATCTGACGGAGCAGGAGCGGCGCATCCTGGGCGTGATCGCCGAGGGCGAGGCCAATCGCGAGATCGCGCGCATCGTCTACCTATCGGAGAAGACGGTCAAGAACGACGTGAGCACGATTCTCTCCAAGCTGGGCATGGAGCGGCGGGCGCAGGCGGCGGCATTCCTGGCCGAGCAGCGCGCCCCCGGCCACGAGTAACGCGGCCAAGGGGGGTCCCGACCCCCCTGCCGCTGTCTGCAGCCGGATCAGGGAGGAGTGGGGGTCGCGCCACACGCCTCCGTCGTGTGGGCGTGCCGCACGGGCCACGCTCGACGCCGGGTGCGACGAGAGGATGAGGGCGAGGCTGGAGTGGGGCGTCGCGTGGAGAGTGTGGAGGGTGTGCTGTGCATGATGACGATGACCTACCGTTTCTGGGCGACGTGTCCTATTTCCGCGGCCTGCCGGTCGAGGAGTTGATCCAGATCAGGGCGTGCTGCCATCAGCGCGCTCTGGAGGCCGGCGAGTTCATCCTGCTGGAAGGGCAGCCGGCCGAGGCGCTCTACATCGTGCGTCGTGGCAGCGTGCGCGTCTTCAAGACCGCCGCGACGGGCCGCAAAGAGCAGGTGCTAATCGTGCTCCGGCCTGGAGAGACCTTCAACGACGTGCCGGTGTTCGACGGCGGCTCGAACCCGGCCAGCGCGCGGGCCGCGGAAGCGGACACGCGTGTCTGTGTGTTGCCGGTGTCGCACATGACGCGCCTGCTGGCGACCAATCCGCGCATCAGGGCGAACGTGATCCGCGTTCTGGCCGGGCGACTGCGGCACTTGACCCTGCTGGTCGAGGACCTGTCGTTCCATCACATCACCCGGCGTGTAGCCAGACTACTACTCGATGAGGGACTGCGGACAGGCGGCGCCGTGACACTGAGCCAACAGGAGATGGCCGCACGGGTGGGGACCGCCCGCGAGGTGGTCAGCCGCGCGCTGCGCGAGTTGGAGCAGCGGGGCGCGCTCACGCGGGGGCCACGGCATCATGTGCTTGTCGAGACGCAGGCGTTGCGCGCGCTGCTCGACCAGGACACGGATCAGAGCATCTGAGGCGCGCCGTCTCGCGTTAGGGGAGGATGGCCAGCCACGCGGCCAAGCCAACGATCGCGCTGTTGAGCCCGAGGTTGATGGCGGAGAGGCGTACGGACTGGCGTTGGAGCCGCTGCCGCCGTGCCATAAGGGTCGCATCGCCGTGAACCGCGCCCGCGAAACGCTCCAAACGGCGCCCGTCATAGGCGCCATGTACGGCCGAGACGATGAGCATGGCGAGCACGAGCGTCACTTTGGCGCGTCACACATGGCCCCACTCCGTCCGCCACAGGATCGTCCAAGAGACGCCGTGCGCCAGCGCGTTGAGCGGGCCGGTCACGAGGAGCACGGCCAGGGCCACGCTGGAGAGGAGCGCGAAGCGGCGGTCGGCCCCTCCGGCGATCAGGGCGCGCTCACGCTCGGGCAGGCGCTCACCTTAAACTCCCAGGAGGCCCCCGGCTTTAGCCGTAGGGAGGACTGGGATCGCCGCGGCGATGGGCCGCGATAGCGGCGCATCCAGGATGGTATAGTAGGGGCAGTACCGCACTGCTAGGCACGCAACCCTCCCCCGCTGCGGGGCGGCCGGACACGGTTTTCGTCGTGCGTGGCGCCGCCGGCGGGTGACGCCGCCATGGCGCAGGGGATGGGGGTCGGCCGGGAAAGCCGGCGGGGGCGGCGGATACATGGTCTCTCTCCTCATTCCGGGGCACTTTCCTTCGGGAGCCGGGAGTATCCCCGGCCGTCATGGGGCCTGGAGGTCCGTGGGTGTGTTGTCCAGACCAACCCGCCCACAGGGCTACGACAAGCCCCCGGCTTTCGCCGTGGGGTACATGACGGAGCACGGGCAGCACCACCGCGACCAGGAAGAGTTGCCCGCCGACCCAGAAGATGGCGGCCAGCAGGTGCAGCCACAGGACGAATCCGGCCCAGACCATGCCGGCCTTCTACGTCGTCTTGGCGACATAGGCGGCGTTGAGCGCGATGAAGCGTTGATACTGGCTAGGGACCTCATCCTCCGCGAAGATGGCGGTGACGGGACATTCGGGCTCACAGGCGCCGCAGTCGATGCACTCGTCAGGGTTGATGTAGTACATGTCGTCCGCGTCGGTCGAGTAGATGCAGTCGACGGGGCAGACGGCCACGCAGGACGCATCCTTCACGTTGATGCAGGGTTCTGTAATCACATAGGTCATGGGTGAGAACGCTCTCCTTCCTTGAATTGTAGAATAGACGTTGTGCTGGCAGGCGAACAGTGCGCATCCTCCCGGCGCGAGACCCGCGGCGCCACGGACGACGACCGGCATAGGCACGAACATTCCTCCTCTATCTGTCATAATGGAGCCTATGTTGTCATACTGGGGCATGTGGGGTGACTCCGGCGCGGATGGGGGGCCAGTTGCACGCGCGCCAGATGTGGTGGTGTGGCCGCATCTCACCGGTAGCATGCCAGGGCTGGATGCGTGTCGCTGTGACTTTCGTCACAGCAGCGCAACCCGGCCCGCCCCTACACTCAGGGGAGCGCCATCTCGCGCGAGCCATGCGGCCCATGGGGGCGCGGCAGCGGTGGATATAGGGGGGCGGGGTGATGGAGGCGGATGACGAGACGGGCGTGGCGGATCTCGCCATCCTGGCGCACGGGAGCGCCGCGCGGGGACCAATCTGGACGCGACAGAGCGCGGATCTCAACGTCAATCTCCTCGTCTTCGACGCCGACGATGGTGTGGTGGCGCATATGAATGACGAGGTCGATGTGTTGCTGGTCGGCGTCGCGGGCGCGGGTGTCGTCGCGGTGGACGGAACGGATCACCCCGTGGGGGCGGGGCAGGCCCTCGTCATCCCGAAAGGGGCGCGCCGCGCCATCCGCGCCGTGGGCGGACGTTTTGCGTACCTGAGCTGCCATCGGCGACGTGCCGGCCTCTGGCCGGCGGGCGTCCCACGTCCGGGCGAGCGCGCCGACGGCCCGGAGCGGGCGCCGTGAGCCGGAGCCACGCGCCGATCTGGCTGCCATTTGTGTATGTGTCACTCCATCCCGCCGCGGCTGCCCGCGCGTGGGCGTCACTTTCTGGTTCCGCGATCGCTGTTTCACGCGGCTTTATCATCTCTTTACACAAATCTTCACCGGCCTTCACGCGCGGGTAGTAGTATACCGATGGGAGATAGGGGACGTGGTGAGAGAACTCTTGCGGCCGGCGCCGTTGGCCCAGGTCGCGCTCGTCGCCGTCGTGATCATCGGGCTGATCGGGACGGGTGCGACGATCGCGCAAATGGCCCTGCTCAGCCAGATCGTGGACGGGGTGTTCCTGGACCATCGCGGCTACGCGCAGGCCCACCCTGCCCTCGCGCTCCTGCTCGGCGTCATCGTCGCGCGTGCCAGCCTGCTCTGGGTCCGCGAGGCGGTCGCGCAGGAGGCGGCCTTGCGCGTCAAATCCGCGCTACGCGCGCGTCTGTTCGCCCATCTGTTGCGCCTGGGTCCCGCCTACGTGCAAGGCGAGCGCACCGGCGAGTTGGCGGCGACCGCCCTTGAGGGTATTGAGCGGCTCGACGCCTACGTGGGCCGCTATCTGCCTCAGATAGCTCTGAGCGCCGGCGCCCCCCTCTTGATCGTCGTCTACATCCTGCCGCTGGACTGGGCCAGCGCCGTCCTCCTGCTGGTGACGGGGCCGATCATCCCGCTCCTGATGATCCTGGTGGGCAGCTACGCGCAGCAGCACATCGATCGCCAGTGGACGGCGCTCGCGCGCATGAGCGCGCACTTCCTGGACGCCGTGCAGGGCGTGACGACGCTCACGCTGTTCGGCCGCGCCGACACTGAACGCGCACGGATCGCGCGGGTGAGCGACGAGGTCCGGGTCCGCACCATGGCCGTGCTGCGCTACGCGTTCCTATCGGGGATGGTGCTGGAGTTGATGTCGGCGGTCGCCATCGCGCTGGTCGCCGTCACCCTCGGCGTGCGCCTCCTGGATGGCGGCATCCCGTTCGCGCGCGCCTTCCTGGTGCTGCTGCTGGCGCCCGAGTTCTACCGGCCCCTGCGCGACCTCGGGACCTACCACCACGCCGGCATGGAGGGCAAGGCCGCGGCGGGGCGCATCATGGAGATCGTGCGGACGCCCGCCCCCCTTCAGACGCAGGGGAGCGCGTCCTCTCCCCCGCGTCCGGCGGGGATGCTGACCATGGCGTTGACCGGCGTGTCGTACACCTACCCCGGCGGCGCGCGCCCGGCCCTCGACGGTGTGACGCTGACGCTGGACGCGGGCACGCGCACCGCCCTCGTCGGGCGCAGCGGCGCCGGCAAGAGCAGCCTGGTCAATCTGCTGCTCCGCTTCATCGACCCGCAGGGCGGGGACATCACGGCGAATGGGCTCCCGCTGGCCGCACTGCCGCCGGAGACGTGGCGCGCCCTCGTGGCGCTGGTCCCGCAGCGTCCCTATCTGTTCTACGGCACGGTGCGCGACAATATCCGCCTGGCTCGCCCCGATGCAAGCGACGCCGATGTGGCGCGGGCGGCCGCGCTGGCGGGGGCGGCGGAGTTTATCGAACGGCTGCCGCGCGGCTACGCGACGCCGGTCGGCGAGCGGGGCGCCCGCCTGAGCGCCGGACAGGCGCAGCGCCTCGCCATCGCCCGCGCCTTCCTCAAAGACGCCCCGCTGCTCATCCTGGATGAACCGACCTCAAGCCTCGACCCCGCGAGCGAGGCGCACGTCCGGCGCGCGCTGGAGCGGCTGATGCGTGACCGCACCGTCCTCGTGATCGCCCACCGCCTCGCCACCATCGACCATGCCGACCAGATCGCGGTGCTGGAGGGCGGCCGGCTTGTCGAGGTTGGCCGGCATGCCGAGATGCTGCGGCGCGGCGGCCCCTACGCGCGCCTGATGGGCGCCGATCACGCGCTAGCGGTCCCCGTATGACCATTTTTATACGCCTGCTGGCGTTTCTGGCGCCCGTGCACCGGCGCGTAGCCCTGGCCGTCCTGCTGGGGTGCGCCACGGTGGCGAGCAATATGGGCTTGCTGGGCATGGCGGCCTACCTGATCGCGGCCGCCGCGCTCAAGCCGCTGTTGATTCTGCTCACCCTGCCGATCTACATCGTGCGTTTTATGGGCGTGTCGCGGGCCGTCGCGCGCTACGCCGAGCGCCTGGTCGCGCACGACGTGACGTTCCGGCTGCTGGCTGTACTGCGCGCCCGCGTGTACGCGCGGCTCGCGCCGCTCGCCCCGGCCCGCCTGCTGGCCTATCGCAGCGGCGACGTGCTGGCCCGCCTCGTGGGCGACGTCGAGGAGCTGCAGAATCTCTACCTCGGGGTGGTCGCGCCCCTGGTCGTCGCCGTCGCCATCGCCGCGCTCACGACGAGCATCTTCGCCCTGTTCAGCCGGACGCTGGCCTGGGCGGCGCTGGCGTTCCTGGTGGCGGCCGGGGCCGGCGTCCCGCTCCTGGCCGGTGTCCTCAGCCGGGGGCTGGGGCGCCGGCAGCTCACGGCGCGTGCGGCGCTGCACACCGAGATCGTGGACGGCCTCCAGGGCGTGCAGGACGTGCTGGCCTGCGGACACCCCGATCGCTATCGCCGTGGGGTCGCGACCCTCGACGGCGCGCTGGCGCGGGTGCAGCGACGGGTGGCGTTGATCGGCGGGGCGCGGCAGGCCGTGCATGACCTGCTGATGAACCTGGCGATGTGGACGCTGCTCGTGCTAGCCATTCCCCTTGTCGCGGCCAGGGCCATCGACGGGGTCTATCTGGGCTTTCTGGCGCTCGTCATCCTGGCCAGCTTCGAGGCGGTGCAGCCGCTCGGCCCGGCCTTCCAGTCCCTCGGGCGGTCGCTTGCCGCGGGCGGGCGGATCTTCGAGGTGATCGACGCGGCGCCCGTCGTGACCGATCCCGTCGCCCCGCTCCCCGCCCCGACCGGCGCAGGGCTGGACGTCGACGGCGTCACGTTCTCCTACGACAGGGATGACGACGCGGCACGCGCGGGGGATGACGACGCGGCACATGATGCAGATAGCGACGCGGCGCTGCGCGGGATCACCTTCAGTCTGTGTCCCGGCCGGCGCATCGCCATCGTCGGCCCCAGCGGATCGGGCAAGAGTACGATCGTGCGACTGATTGTGCGCGCCTGGGATCCCGCGCGTGGCACGATTCGCCTCGGGGGGGCGGACATCCGGCGCTACCGGCTGGACGACCTGCGCGCCGCCGTCGGTGTCGTCGCGCAGGACACCTACATCTTCACCGACACCATGCGCGGCAATCTGCTGCTGGCGCGCCCGGACGCGACCGACGGCGACCTCGCGCGCGCGCTGGAGCAGGCCCAGCTCGCGGACTTTGTCCGCGACCTGCCCGACGGCCTGGACACCTGGGTGGGGGAGCACGGGCTGCGGCTGTCCGGCGGCGAGCGGCAGCGCCTGGCGATCGCCCGCGCGCTGCTCAAGGACGCGCCGCTGCTCATCCTGGACGAGGCCACCGCCAACCTCGATCCGCTCACCGAGCGCGCCGTGCTGGACGCCCTGGACGCGCTGATGCAGGGGCGGACCGTGCTGCTGATCACCCACCGCCTGGTGGCGCTGGACCGGATGGATGAGATCCTGGTGCTCGACCAGGGTCGCATCGTCGAGCGCGGTACGCACGACGCGCTCCTGGCGGCGCACGGCCTCTACCGACGGATGGTCGACGTGCAGAACGGAGTATGGGAGGCGCCGTGAATCCGTGAATCCGTGAATCCGTGAATCGTGCGGCTTGCCGAGGGCGCCCACGACCGTGGATACTGAGACCGACAGGGCCAGGCCGACCGATGGAGCGCGGGCGGGCCGGCCGGAGATATCGCGCACACGCGCTCCATCAGAGACGTCGCACACACGCGCCCCACACGACCATGCTCCGCCAATGGAGGTCCGACCATGAATGATCCAACAGTCCTGTCGCGGCTGCAGTTCGCTTTCACGCTCGCCTATCATTATCTCTTCCCCCAGCTCACCATGGGCCTGGCCCTGCTCCTGGTCATCCTCAAGGTCCTCCACCTGCGGCGGAAGGACGAGCGCTACAATCGCGCGGCGCGCTTCTGGGCGTGCATCTTCGCCGTGACGTTCATCATGGGCGTCGTCACCGGCATCCCGATGGAGTTCCAGTTCGGGACCAACTGGGCGCGCTTCTCCACCTACGCTGGCGACATCATCGCGCAGACACTGGCGATGGAAGGGGCCTTCGCCTTCTTCCTGGAATCGGCCTTCCTGGGCATCTTCCTGTTCGGCGAGCAGGTCTTCGGGCAGAAGATGCACCTCTTCTCAGCCGTGATGGTGTGGCTGGGCACCTGGGCCTCGGGCGGCTTCATCATCGCCTCGAACGCCTGGATGCAGCACCCCGTCGGCTACACCGTGGCCGGGAACCAGCTCCACCTGTCCAACTACTGGGCCGTGCTGACTAATTCCTGGATCGTGGCCCAGTACATGCACACCATGAGCGGCGCCGCGCTCACCGGCTGTTTCGCCATGGCCGGGCTCGGCGCCTACTACCTGCTGGCCGGCCAGCACCGCGACTACGGCCGCATGTTCATCACGGTCGGGGTGAGCGTGGGCGTCATCTTCAGCGTCATCCAGCTGTTCCCGAGCGGCGACATGGAAGGGGCGCAGGTCACGCGGTACCAGGGCGCCAAGCTGGCCGCGATGGAAGGGCTCTTCCACACCGAGAACGGCGCCGGCATTGTTATCATCGGCCAGCCGGACATGGAGCGGCAACGCCTCGACAACCCCATCGTCATCCCCAACGTGCTCAGCGTCCTGACCTATCGCCAGTGGGCCGCGCGGGTCAGCGGGCTCGACGCCTACCCGCCCAATCGGCGTCCCGACAACGTCCCGCTGCTCTACTACAGCTACCACATCATGGTCGGGTTGGGGACCATCTTCATCGGCATCATGGGTCTCTCCGTCCTCCTGCTGTGGCGGCGCAGGCTCTTCACAACGCGGTGGATGCTGTGGCTGCTGCTGCTGGCTACGCCGTTCCCGTTCATCGCTAACACCGCCGGCTGGTTCACGACCGAGCTCGGCCGGCAGCCCTGGATCATCTATGGGGTGCTGCCCACGGTGTCAGGCTCATCGCAGACGATCACGACCGGGACGGTGCTTTTCACGCTGATCGGGTTCGCCGGCATGTACCTGCTCCTGGGGTTGCTCTACGTGGTGCTGGTGGTGACCGAGGCGCTGCGCGGTCCGTCCGGCGCTGAGGGCGACATCGGCGATAGACACGCGACGCCAGGGGTGACGGCCCCGGCGGCGCGCTAAGCGATAGGGAGGGGAACAGTGCAAACGTTATGGTTCATCCTGGTCGCGTTCATGCTCAGCATGTACGTGCTGCTGGACGGTTTCGACCTGGGCGCGGGCGTGATCCACCTGAGCGTAGGCAAGACGAACCAGGAGCGCACGACCATCTTGCGGACGATCGGCCCGGTGTGGGACGGGAACGAGGTCTGGCTCATCGCCAGCGGGGGCGTCCTCTTCTTCACCTTCCCGCTGCTCTACGCCTCCAGCTTCAGCGGGTTCTACCTGCCCCTCTTCATCGTCCTCTGGTTGCTGATGCTGCGCGGGGTCTCCATCGAGCTGCGCGGGCACATCGACAACCCGGTCTGGGCCGCCTTCTGGGATGGGGCGTTCTTCCTGGGCAGCGCCCTGCTCGCCGTCTTCTACGGCGCGGCCCTCGCCAACGTCATCCGTGGCGTCCCACTGAACCGGGATGGCTACTTCTTCGAGCCGCTGTGGACAGACTTCAACCCGTCCGGCCGGGTGACGGGCATCCTGGACTGGTACACGATCCTGATCGGGCTGCTGGCGCTCGCGGCCCTCACGGCGCACGGCGCCAACTGGGTGGCGCTCAAGACGGAGGGCGTCGTGCACGCGCGCTCCCGGCGCATCTCCCGCCGGGCGTGGCTGGCCATGGTTGTCCTGAGCGTGCCGGGGACGGTCGCGACGTTCGCGATCCGACCGGCCATGTTGGGGCACTTCGGCGAGCGGCCCTGGGGGGTGATCTTCCCCGCCCTCGCGCTGGGGGGGCTCGCGGGGATAGGGTACTACGCGCGCAAAGGAGCGGACCGGTCCGCCTTCGCCGCGTCGAGCGCCTACCTCGTGGGCATGCTGGCCAGCGCGGCCTTCGGCCTGTATCCCGCCGTCCTGCCCTCCTCCATCCCCGGCCACACCCTGACCGTGCAGAACGCGTCGGGATCGCACTACGGGCAATCCGTGGGATTGGTGTGGTGGGGCATCGGCATGGTCCTCGCCGCTATCTACTTCACCCTCATGTACCGCCTATTCCGGGGCAAGGTGCGCGTGGCCGGCGGCGAGGGGTCATGACGCATGCGGGAACGGCACAGGGGGCTCCTCGCTCGTGTCGTTCCCGTTTGATTGTCTCGCCCTGGGGCGCCAGGCGCTCACGTCGTGCCTCTCCCGGTCGGTCGGACGATCAGCACGGGGCATGGTGCGGTATGCAGCACGCGCTCCGACACGCTCCCCAGCAGCACCGCGTGCATCTCCCCCCAGCCGCGACTTCCCATCACGAGCAGTGTGGCGCCACTCTCCTCGGCGCACCGTACAATCTCCTCGGCGGGTGAGCCGCGGCGCAGGAGCGTGTCGACCGGTGTGGTGGTGTGCAATTCCTCCTTCGTGCGCTGCATAGCATCCTCTGCTGTCCGCACCACGGCCACGGCCGTCGCGTCCCACTGCTCCTGCGAGAACATGACACTGTACGGGCCGAAGTAGTAATTCGTGGTCAGTGTCGGCGCCACGGCCACGATCGTGATGCGGGCCAGGGCCGCGGGGTTGAGGAGATCGCGGACCAAGCGCGCGGCCTCAAGAGACGACTCCGAGCCATCGGTCGCAAGGAGCAGGTGTACGGGTGTCATGGAAAACCCTCTTATCTTATCGTCGCGGCGTCACGCCCGCTCCGTAGTGTCGCCCACGCTCTCCACGATCTCGTCGTAGACGCGCGTGGGTTCCACCGCCCAGGGGGCCATCTGGTCCCGGTCTAGCCAGCCCAGCCCGCGCATCGCCTCCGCGAGTTGGGCGTGTTCCGCCCACTCACTCAGCACGAGGTACTGCGTCGGTCGCGTGCTGTCGCGCAGCAGGCTCGCTCCCCGGAAGCCAGGGTAGCGGCTCCGCGCTTCCCGCAGCGTGCGCCACGCCTCCTCCCACGCGCCCTCGTGCCCCGGCGCGACCTCCACCGCGGTCACCATCCTGATCATCAGTCGCCCTCCCTACCTATCCACGTCGTCGAGATCCTGATTCGGATTCCGCCCTGGGAAGAACCAATCCAGGAAGGGATGGCCGCCGCCGATGACCAGGTTGTCGGTGACGTCGATAACGCCGGCCGTGCCGCGGGCCAACTGGATGAGCGCCTCCTTGGTAGCCTGATTCGCCACATGGCCGGTGAGGGTCACCGACCCACCTTGCGCCGACACATCAATCGGGGGCGCGTGCGGTTGCCTCCTGGCCTGGATCTCGCGCTCAATGGCCTGGGTGATCGGTTCGTCCGTGGCCCAGCCGCTGCTTCTGTCGGTCATCGTGTGCTTCCTCTCTACAACTATCCAGTCTACAACTCTACAACTATCCGGGACGCCAGCGGCGATCCTCCCGGTGGATGGGCGTTGTCGGGGCGCACGAGACGCCGCCGTGCCACCCCCTCCCCTGCGCGGCCGCCGGACGGAGACTATGGTTAGAGATACCCCAACCCCATTCCCCTCTCGCTATACGGCGCGACGCCGTAGTAGCCGTAGACGCTACCCCAGTACTCCTGATCCGTGTCGTCGACGAGCGCCGGGTCGTAGAGCGGCGCGCCGCGCAGGCGCTCCCGTGCTCGATCGATGGACACGGCGTGGGGCATAACGCGGGTGATCGCCTCGACGGGGATCATGACGCGGGTGCGGCCAAGTCCGAGGAACCCGCCCGACTCGACGCGCAGGAACCGTACCTTCTTCTCGTCGTCCACCATGAGGCCATCGACGGCTCCGATCTCCTTCCCCGCGTCATCCAGGACTTTCCGGCCCCGGACATCGTCATTGGGGCTTGCCACCATCTCGCCGGTGTCGCTCAGCTTCCGTCGTTCCGTTGCCATGATACCCCTCCTCCTCGTCTGCCTCGTCTGTGACGTGCCGGAGCTGCGTGACTGGCCGCTCCCTCTGGCTGCCTCTGGCTGCTCCCCCGCATCCACAGTCGTTCTCTCCGCGGACCGGCCGCGCGTCCACCGCGGTGCAGCGGCCGCTTGTTCGCCCTGCACCGGACGCCGTCGTGTCACCCCGATCCATCTCGACGCGCTCGTGTTGTGGCCCCGGTCGTGACCGCGGGCCGCCGCCGGCGCCGTGTCTCTCCGCACCGCTTGTCAACGTGTGGCGCCGCCGCGCCGGTGGCGCGATCTCCGGCGGCACGGGCGCCTGATGGATGACCGCGTCCGGCGCGATGACGCGCGGAGTGGACGGTGTCACGCGCGGAATCTTGCGCTGTCTTGCGCTCCCTCTCGCCCTGCCAGGGCCGCACCGCGGGCGGCGCGACGGAGGCCGGCCTGGAGCGCCGCCATAGGGTCGGCATACATCTCGACCGTCCGGTCGTGTGGGTCGTCGCACCAGGTGTAATAGCGCTGGCCCCACCTGGTCCCCATCACATACACACGACACCGCTCGCCGGCCAGCGTCACCCAGGTGCCCTCCAACTCGCTCGTGCCGGGCAGACCCAAGGTGTGGAGCGCGTCGTCAAGGCGTGTCATCCTTCCCTCCCTGACCAGCCTCATGGTGGGACGCACCCGGGCACACGCGACGCCGCCTCCCTATCGACCAGTGTAGTCGGCGCGTATCAACAGACGCGTCACGACACCTCAACATCGCATCACGAAAGATCAAAAAGAATCAACGCCAGGGCCGGACGTGCCCTGTGGTGGTGGACCCGCGGTGATCCGGCGCCGGGCTCAGGGCGGCTCTGTCATAGGTGGCCTGTGGAGATCTGGCACGACGGACGCGGATGGACAGCGCGGCGGCTGACGGACGCTGCCCGTGTCGCGGGGAGGGATACGCGCTCAACGCGCGACGTCAGGTGTGGCGTGCGCCCGGCGGCCGCGGGCCGGGGCTCAGGCGCCCCGGATCCTTACCGCGGGTCGGGTGTGTCGGGGGACGGGACGAAGCGGTAGCCGGTGTGCCACTCGGTCTGGATGTAGCGGGGCTGCGCGGGGTCATCGCCGAGCTTCTGGCGCAGCCGCGCCACGAACACGCGCAGGTAGTGGAGTTCCGTGCTGTACGCAGGCCCCCAGACCGTCGTGAGCAGGTACTGGTGCGGCAGCACCCGGCCGGGGTGGCGCATGAACTCCTCCAGCAGGCGGTACTCCGTCGAGGTGAGCGGGACGACGTCGCCCCGCACCCAGACCTCGTGCCGCGCGGAGTCGAGCGCGACATCGCCCAGCGCCAGGGGTGCGGTCTCCGCGCGTGTCGTGGTCCCTGCCCGGCGCAGCAGCGCGCGCAGGTGCGCCAGCAGCTCGAGCGGGTCGAAGGGTTTGGTCAGGTAGTCGTCGGCGCCGAGGTCGAGCGCGCGGATCTTGTCCATGGCGCTCTCGCGCACGGTCAGCATCAGGATAGGAACCGGGGAGGCCGCGCGGATGCGCTGGCAGACCTCCAGGCCGTCGGGCGGCGGCATCATCACGTCGAGCACCACCACGTCCGGCTGCTCCTCCGCGAACCGCTGCAACGCCTCCGCGCCATTTGTCGCCACCGTGAGGTGGCAGTCCGGCCAGGCCATCCGCACGGCATAGGCCACCACCGTGACAATGGCGGGGTCATCCTCCGCGAGGAGGAGTGTGAGCGTCATGCGGTCCCTCCCGCCGTGTCCGGCGTCTGGGGGCGCGGCAGCGTCAGATGGAAGGCCGCGCCCGCCCCGTCCGTGCTCTCGACCCACACGCGCCCCGCATGCCGGGCGACGATTGCCCGCACGATGGCAAGCCCCAGGCCCGACCCCCCGGCCTGGCCGCGGCCGTGGAAGCGCTCGAAGATGGTGTTCTGCTCCGCAGCGGGCACACCGGGGCCGGTATCACGCACCACGAGCAGAACCTCAGTGGCTTGAGTCCGGCCGGAGATCGTGATGCGCGTCCCGGTTGGCGTGTGCCGATGGGCGTTGGCCAGCAGGTTGACGAGCGCCTGTTCCAACCAGCGGGGATCGCCCAGCGCCGGCAGCGGCTCCGGGAGGTCGAGGGCCAGCGTCTGGCCCTTCGCGCGCAGCAGGGGCAGGACGCCCTCCACGGCCGGCGCGATGATGCCGCGCACGTCGAGCACGGCGCGCTCGACGTGCAGGGCGTCCGCGTCGAGTTGGTTGGCGGCCAGGAGGTCGGCGATGTGGACGCGCAACCGCTCAATGTTGTGGCAGGCGACCTCCAGCAACTCCCGCTCGTCGGGGCCAAGCTGGTCCTGGGCGCCGGCCTGCAGCAGGATGAGCGCGGCGCGGGCCGCCGTGAGGGGCGTCTGGAGCTGGTGGGACACCGTCGCCAGGAACTCGTCCTGGAGGCGGCGATGCAGGCTGGCCGCGGTGATGTCCCGGATGACGACGACACCCTGCTCCGCGCCGGTCCCCTGCAGCGGCTGCCCGTTCGCTTCCACCCAGCGGCGCGTGCCATCCGGCTGCAACAGGCTGGCCTCCAGGCTGAACGTCTCACCCCGCGCGGCCCGGGCACGCGGCATCGCCGCGGGTGGCAGCGGCTGCTCATCCTCGCCATATAGCGCCAGCGGCGCGCCGTCGCCACCGGCCAGCGCTGCGTAGGCCGCGTTCGTCCGTAACGGCGTCCCTGTCCGGTCGACCACCGCCACGGCATCCCCGATGCTGGCCAGGATGGCCGCGAGTCGCGCCCGCTCGGCCTCCAGCGCCGTGGCCAATTCCTGCTCGCGCAGGCCAGCGATGAGCAGCCCCTCGTTGACAGCGCACAACTCCGCCGTGGTCGGCACGGCGGACGCGCGCTCTAGCGGCCCCGGCGGCCGGTCGTGGCCGTCGCCGCGCGCGGCGTCCCAATCGTCGCCCCGCGTACCCTCGCGTTCAGCCATACGTTACTCCTGTGTGTGCGGTGGGTACCTCAGGCATGATCCCTCCGTCCAGCGGCGCACAACAGAGCACCCAGGTCGCTGTATCCCACGGCTTGAGCGTGCGGAGCGTCAATGCACGCCTTTGTCCCGTGCTGGTCCGTTGGCTATGAGGTGGTCGCCGCGGCGGCGGAGGCAATGGGCAGCCGATCCAGCCGGTCAGCATCGGCGTGCATCGGCCGGTCAAGGTCCATGGTAAAGTCGTACCGGTCGGCCCGCAGCGTGCAGGTGAAATGCTCAACGGCCGTGGCATCGGCCGCATACGAGGTGCGATCGACCTGTAGCACGTAGGCGTGTGACGTGTGGCGCAGCACCGTCGCCTCATGCCGCGTCGTTTCGCGGACGCGGATATGTTGCACGGCGCGGGTAATGGGCTCATGGTACGCCTCTTCGATTAAGCGGAAGAGAGATTGGGAGAGGTCGTGGTGATCAAGGTCTCGACACACAGCGGCGGGGATGTAGGAGGTTTGGAGGGCCAACGGCTCCCCGTTCCCCTCGTGCAGGCGCTCGACGCGGAAGATGGGCGCATCCGGCGCACAGCCCAAGAGCGCGGCGACGCGCTCTCCGTGCACGGTCGTGACAGACAAGACGACGGTGCGTGGCTCCAGGCCCGCGGTTAACATGTCCTCGCTAAAGAACCCACGCAGGCGCGTGAGGCGCTGGTGGATCCTGGGCGGGGAGACGTACAGACGGCCCCGTGGGCGTTGACGATAGAGCGCGCCATCCTCGATCATCTCGGCGATGGCCTGACGTACGGTGATACGGCTGACCTCACATATCCGCGCCAACTCTTCTTCGGTTGGCACGCACTCATTGGGTTGGTACGTTCCCTGCTGAATCGACCGCTCTACGCTCTGGCGCACCTGATGATAGAGCGGAACAGGGCTGTATTTATCGATGGTCATTGCTGGATGTGACAGAGGCATGGTCCCTCCAGACGAACGACGAAGACATCCTTGGCATTGTAGAAACGAAACGTCTCCCTACGTCAGTCAATAGGCCGCGTCTTGGCGTCGCTAGCCGTGGCTCAAGGTCGACATGTATGGATGATATAACATCTATACATAGTCGTCAAGGCCAAGACCTCCGGGTCAGCGGTTCAGAGCAGGGATCAATGCCGGGTAGGCCATCATAGGAGCCATAGGAGCCATAGGAGCCATAGGAGCACCGTTAATTGGAGCCATAGGAGCACCGTTCATTCTTGTTGATCTTTCTTGACGCGATGTTGAGGATTGCGGACGTCTGTGTTGAGACGTGTCCGCTAGACTGGGAGGTACCGGGGGCCGCCGGCGTGTTTGGGGGCCGTGGAGAAGGTCAGGATGGTCGGTCGACGAGACGCACGCGGCACATCGTCGCGGCCTGACACGATCCGCGGTGTGTCGGGTGACGGCGTGGATAGCGGCCGAAAGGAGACGCTCATGCAGCAGGTACGGGTTGCCGTCTACACGCTCAAGCCGGGGACAGCGGATGAGGTGATCCGACGCGCCGAGACCGACTTGGTGGGGCGCTTTCGCAACGAGGTGGGCTTTGTCGCTTATGGGCTCGTCAAGACGGGCGATGACGCGGTGATCTCCCTCAGTATTTGGGACCTGGCGGACCAGGCGACGGCTGCCGTGCAGATCGCCGCGGGGTGGGAACAGGAGAGTCTTGGCGGGATGGTCGACGCGGTGGAGAACCACCTCGGCAGCCTGGCGTTCTTCTGGGCGCTGGTCGCCATCGGGCGCTGACGACGACTCGCACAGCCCCCGCGGCCTGCCGCGCCCCCGGCTTTAGCCGCAATACGGTTTAGATACGGCATGAGAGCGGCCACGCCGTATCTAGCGCGTCATCGAGCGGGGGAGGAGCGTCGAGGCCATGGGAATCGGGGGCTGCGTGCGACAGGATGTGGATGGTGGCCTCAAAGGCGCCGAGGTGTTGCGAGGCGGGCGACGGAGACCGGCGCTTGAGGAGGAACGTGGACATCTTGCGCTTGACAACGCGGGGATTGGTGCGCGGGGCGCGCTCCGGCAGGAGGCAGGCGGCGATGTCGCGCAGGAGGCGCTGGTAGAGTCGATCATGCTGGGCGGGGGTGACGAGTTGGAAATCATCGAGAGCGACGCGGATCAGTTCGACGGCGTGGACGAAGCTCAGGCGTGTGGGGGCGAGGTCGGCGGTGGCGGCGGCCTCGGCCATGAGCGCGCGGACGGCATAGTGGGCGATGAGCAGGCCATAGAGTTCCTGGATCACGCCGACCGGCTTCTGGCTGCGCAAGGGGTGCCGCACGAGGCGCTGATGGGTGTCGATCTCGTCGATGGTCAGCTCGATCTCCCAACGCTCGTGGTAGGCGACGATCAGGTCGTGGGCGGGGGCCTCCTGGGCGTCGAGCAGGGTGGTGACCAGGCGATGGGTCTCGCCGTAGCCGGGGCGCGCGGGGTCGGTCAGCGTATAGACGATCACACGCACGAGCAGGTGGTCACCGCGCTTCTTGCGCTCCCGGTCGGCGGGATAGATGTAGGCCCAGTAGGAGCCGTCGGGCAACAGATGGCGCACCCTCAGGGTGACGGTGGAGGGGACGCGCCCGAGGACGTGAGCGCCGGTGGCGCGCGTGCGCTCGATCATCTCAAAGCTGTAGAAGCCGCGATCCAGGAGCAGCAGCACGCCCGCGCCGACGTGGCGCAACAGGCGCAGCGCGCCGAGGCGCTCGGCGATGCGACAGGGCCAGAAGCCGGCGCCGATCACGGCGTGGGTGCCGCACTCGCTGAGGTAGACGCCCTGGACCTGCGGGAAGGCGCTGTCGCCGCGGTCGGCGTGATGCCGCCCAAAGGCGCGCACGTTAGCCGGGGAGTCGGGCACGTCCTCGACCGTCCCGTCGATCGCCAGCAGCCGCAAGCCAAAGAGGAAGGCCCCTGGCGTCTGGAGCGTCGCCAGCGGTCGGCAGACCTGGTGGAACAGGGTCACGACCGGGCGTGCCCCCAGGCGGTAGCGCGCCTGCGAAATCGCGCCTTTGGTCGCCAGCGCGGGGTCCGGGTCAGGCCAGAACAGGCGCAGGCCATGCGTCATCTTCGCGAGAACCACGTCCAGGGCGTGCTGCGTGAACAAACTCATGGCGATGCACAGCAGCAGCGTCACGTCGTTGGGCAGCTTGCGCCGCCGCTGCGTCGGCACGGCGGCGGCCGCCGCCGCCGCCTGGATCAGGTCTGGCGGCACCACCCGTTCCAGCGCCTCCAGCGCTTGCGCGTCGGTGAAGGTTGTGGATGTGTCGTAGGAACGTGCTATAAATCCCATAGGATGACTCCTTTGCATAGCATGGCACACTGTGATCGTCGTAAATCTCAGCATGCCACACTCCGCAGTAGGAGTCATCTCTGCGTGTTTTCCCTAACTACACCGTATTGGTCCTAGCACGGTGCGCCCGCGTAGCGGCGGCTGCAACAGCAGGGCGCGCAGGTTGCGCGCGAACACGGAGATGGCGTGCTCCTCGGCGCGCTCGGTCAGCGTGGCGCGCGTCTCGCGCTCCAGTGATGGCGCCAGCAGACGGCGATAGGAGTCGGCGGCGGCCTCACGCAGGTCATCGGCCAGCGAGGCGCGTGGATTGGGCGCAAAGTGCCGTGCGATCAGCGCCAGCGCGTCTGCCTCCGGCACGGCAAGGGCCACGCGCAGCACGCCGCCCTTCTCGCCGCGATTAAGGGCCAGCGTCTGGTGCGGGACCACCGCCGCCGCGCGCAGCGTGAACTCATAGTAGGTGGCGTAGGTCCGTGTAGGGTCCGTCGCGGCGGCGTCCGGCGCCGTCGCCGTGATCACGCCAGCGCGCAGGAACAGCGCGCGCAGGGCCGCGCGCACGTCGGCGTGCTCGGCGACCGCCTCGGCCACGATGTCACGCGCGCCGGCCAGGGCGTCCTCGACGCTCTCGACCCCACGCTCGGCGTCGACGAACGGCCGGGCCAGTTCCTCGCGCGGCGCCGCGCCCGTCTGTTGCGCCAGGATCAGCGCGGCGAGGGGCGCGAGGCCGCGCTCGCGGGCCATGGTGGCGCGGGTGCGCCGCTTGGGACGGTAGGGTAGGTACAGGTCGTCGAGCGCGGCGATTGCCGTCGCGACGGCAAACGCCGCGTCGAGCTCGGGGGTAAGCGCGCCGACCTCGTCGACCAGGCGGCGCACATCGGCGCGGCGCTCCTCCAGGGCGCGCCATGCCTCCAGCCGCTCGGCGATAGTCCCGATCGCCACCTCGTCGAGCCCGCTGGTCATTTCCTTGCGGTAGCGCGCGATGAATGGGATCGTATTGCCGTCATCGAGCAGCTCCACCGTGCGCGCCACCGCCCCGCGCGGCAACCCCAGCGCCGCCGCGATCACCTGGGCCCCCGCCTCCGCCCCTACTCCTGCCTCCACGAGCGTCTCCACCGTCATAGCCAATCCCTTCCCCCGCTGTTACGTGCCCCACCAGTCTAGCGCGCTATCCCCCGCGCGTCCACCATCCTCCATCCTCGATGATGGAACGGCGGAACGGCGCAACGGCGCAACGGCGCATCCGTCTTGCTCATTCAAGCGGGACCTTGTAGAATCTAAGGGTCCATGCACCCGTAGCCCAGTGGATAAGGCGTCGGCCTCCGAAGCCGGAGATCCCGCGTTCGAATCGCGGCGGGTGCACCAACCTACACAGCCCCCTACAGCGCGTTGCTGGGGGGGCTTTTGCATTGTGTCCACAAGGGGCTTGCCGGCCTCTTCGCCGTGCAATACCTGCTGAACTACCTGTTTACGCCACTGCTGACGCTGCGCCGCTCACTCGCGCTCTCCACGACCGACAGCGCCGTGCTGCACCTCGTCGTGGACGCCATGGTCATCGTGGCATGGCCGATACGGCGCGCCGCAGCCCTCCTGCTGATCCCCTACAGCGCCTGGACCCTCTTCGCTACGATTCTGAGTTGGCGCGTGTGGAGTCTCAACCCCGAGCGGGACTAGCCCCAACCCTTGGGGCGCCTTACTGCTTGTAGGGCGGCGCCGCCCCGAAGTAGTTGGCCGTGTCCATGAAGGCGATATTTTCGACCAGCTTGTATGAGTCCAGTTGTTCGCGGCAGAGTTCGCGCACGCGCAGGCGCACGAATGCCGTCGGCGTCCCCGCCCGCGCGGCCATCTCGGTCGCCAGATATAGAGGGCGCCAGCGCGAGGCGTACTGATCCGCCCCCTCCAGCGGCTCTTGCACGAAGTGACGCCGGCCGTCGCGCCGCTCGATCCGCCAGAGCAATGTTTCGCTGTGGCCGTCGCGATCCTCGCCGAAGAGGGTCATGATCTTGCGCCGCATGTGCTCGGGCAAGCTCTTGAGCGACTTGCCGTCGCGCACGACCGGCCCCATCGTCGCGTCGTGCCAGGCGTAGGTCAGCGCCATGCGATGCTTGCCACGGAGGGACTCCACGTCGCCGCGCCGCAGCGGCTCGGCCAGCGCCGGGTAGTGGCGCAGCGCGGGCGCCACGCGCTTTTGTACCCGCGCGCTCACCTCGTCCCAGGGGCGCTTCCCCGCGAGCGCCTCGTCGACGTCCTTGGGCAGCGCCAGGTTGGTCGCCCAGCCCTCGGCGAGGACGACGGCGACAGGTGGGTCATATAACCCCACGACCAGGCGGGCCATGTGGGCTGGTTCCAGTCCGGGCTGCGGGAATAGGGGCAGCACGCCGATCGCGTCGTCCTTCAGGAAGTGCAGCACCGGCGTGTCGACCTCCCCGTCGACGAAAAACTCCAGCGCCGTTTCGGAGAGATTCTTGATAAATGACCCCAGGCTGTCCGCGCGTTTTGTTTCTCTGGCCATTTTTGCCTCCATCTCAACAGTCTAATTCTACTCGATGCGCGTAAGGTTTGACGGAGGAGAAGATGGCTCAACTCGGCCGTCGGCTGTCACTATGTACGGGAGCGCGCTCCGAGGGTAGTATGATGTAAACGAGGCCATCATGGAAAGATAGAGGAGGAATACAGCTTTTGCAGGCGGTCTACTACAGAGATCAGAACGGCAACGAGCCGGTCAACGCCTTCATTAATCAGCTTTCCCCCGAACGTCAAGAAGAAATTGACTACACGATTGATAGATAATAAAAATCCGATAGGTACGTCTGCGGCGGTTGCTAGTGAAGATAGGGCTGCCCGAAGCGCCGTTTATCGCGCGCAAAGGGAAGCGCGGGCGGATTACCGCGAGATTGCCTGGCTTCTCAGCAAATACAGGATGGATCACGGTTTGACGCAGCAGGAGTTGGCAGATCGCGTGGGCACGAGCTATTCGCAAATTTCGCGCATTGAAAGTGGGCGGTATAAGACGAGCCTCGACTCTTTACTGCGGATTGCCCATGCTCTCGATCTAAGGATGATCATCGGCTTCGAGAGCACGTCGAGCAATGGACAGATACAACGCCAACTCGTTGCCCTGTAATTTCTCAGGTCGCCTTATTGCTTGGCGCAGCTCGTGTGGATCACTGGTATGGCTGAGAGCGTTATGCCCTGCGCGTCTTTAGGTCCTCCAGCGTGTTCTCGACCACGACGAGCGGCTTGATGTTTTCGGGCGGCGTGGCGAAGAGGGTCAGTTGTTCGCCGAAGAGTTCGGCGAAGTGCTCCGGCGGGATGGCTTTGGCCAGCCGCGCGCAGTAGGTGTCGGTGAGCTTGCGCACGTAATATTCGATGTCGTAGTCGTCGGCGAAGTCCTCGACGAGCTTGCGCCGCCCGCGCGAGGCCTGGTAGTACGAGATGCGATCGCCCGCCGCCCAGCGTCGCTTGGCCGCCTTCATGACTTCGTAGGGCTCCTCTTTGCGGCCCGCCGCGCGGTACTCCTCGGGCGACTTGGTCAGACGCGCGCGGATGGACAGGTCGCCCACCGGCATCTCACGCGCGCGGACTTGCCGCACCGTTTCCATGTACAGGGCGCGCGCCGCCGCCATGTCGCCCGCGAGCACCAGCGGCAGCACGGCGCGGAAGAAACGTTCACCGTAGAACTCGTTGCGGCTGGAGCGGAACGACGAGCCCTTGATGGTGAGCGTGTCGTCGTAGCCGAGCAGCGCGTAATTCTTTTCCATGTAGGAGTACATACGCGCCCAGCGTCCGTCATGCTCGATGTTGATGCCCTCCGGCAGCACGGCGCTGACCTCGGCGATCAACGCCCGTTCCTGCTCCTCGGTCCAGCCCTCCGGCGTGCCAAAGATCACGCCATCGGTGTCGGCCTCGATCAACGCGACACCGGGTTTCTCTTGCAGCAGCGAAAGCATCTTGAAAAGGATCTCGCGCCCGCGCCGCGTCACCTCGGCCGCCGCATCGGCGTCGGCGAACAGATTGACGGCGTTGCCGAGCGAGCCGTAGAAACTGTTGATCAGGATTTTGACTGCGCCTTGCAGGGCGTCGTGGTAGGCGCGCCGCGGGTCGGACGGCGGGAGGCGCCTGGCCTCGCGCTTGTGGATGAGGCGTTGCCGCATCAGATATTCGAGCGTGATCAACATGGCGTTGATGTCGCGGTCGCTCTTGGGCGCGACGTTGAAGGTGAGCATGATCGAGGGGTACAGCGAGGCCACGTCAGCCTTGACCACATGCGAGAGCACGCCGGAGCGGAAGAGTCCGGTGGCGCCGCCCTCATACTCGCGGCCACCCTCACCACGCGGCACGGAGTGGCGCGCTTGCACGTAGGCGCGCACCAGCAGCGGTTCGATCAGACCCTGGCCGGTCCCACTGGTGGCAATCTTGTCATAGGGGCGCGGCACCATCGAGGCCAGCATGAAGGTCGACCCCATCAGGGCGCGCGAGAGGCCGTCGACCTCCTCGACATCGTGCAGGGCGTAGCGGCGCACGCGGTCGGGGTCGCGCCCATACTCGGCGTAGATCTGAGGTCCGTCGATGTACTCGCGGTCGGTCGGCGCCACGCCAAAGTAGCGCGCGGCGTTCTTGAGCGTATGATTGCGCATGTGGCGCACCACCGCGTCGTAGCGCTGCACGGCGTGCAGGGTGTCGACGACCTCGCGGCCGGGCAGGGCGTAGCGGCGGAAGCGCTGGCTCTCCGCGGCGAGCTTGAGCGAGTCCTGATAGTCCTCGAACTCGGCCCCCTTGGGCTTGCCGGGGATCGCGCGGCCCAGGGTCAGTCGCACGCCGTTCTTGCGCGCGCGGGTTACCAGGAAGGGCGCGTCGAAGCCCATGATGTTGTGGTTCTCGATGATATCGGGGTCGCGCTCGGTCACGATCTGAACGAGGCGCTGCAGCAACTCGCGCTCGGGCATGGCGTCCAGGATCTGCTCGTAGCCGTGGTTGTCGCGGATGGAGATCATGAAGATGTGGCCGTGCTCAGGCGAGAGGCTGGTCGTCTCCAGGTCGATCTGCATGCGCCGCACATCGTCGTAGGCCATACCCTTGAAGTAGGTGCGGCCACTGGCGATCAGGTACTGCTCGACGTGCGCGCGGATGTAGATCTCGCCGCGCATCTCGCGCAGCGCCGCCACCTGTAGGCCGTCGTTGCGCTCCTCGTAGCCGCGCGTCAGCAGGTCGTGTAGGTCGGCGATGCGGCGCGCGCGCACGAGCAGCCGGTAGTGGTTGGCGCCGGTGAGCTCCTCGTAGCCAGCCAGCTTATCAGCAGGGACGGGCTGCCCGCGCTCCAGTCGTACGAGGCGGTCGCCGAGCGGAGCCAGCACGTCGAGCGAAGCGGCCAGGAACCAGGGCTCGAAGGTGTCGCGCTCGCACACCACCTCGTCGCGGCTGATACGCCGCCACACGGTCACAGTCCCGTCGTTGCGCACGTCGAGCGACACGATGCCCGGCGTAGGGTCGGCGCCGTAGAGCAGCACATCCGGGTCGAGCGGGTTGACAGACTCGACAGGGCTATCCCAGTCGGTCGCGGCGACGGCGGCGTCGATGTCGGTCAGGGTCACGAGGTTCTCCATCCGCCAGACCGCCTTTGCGTAGCGGTACCAACGGATCGTAGCTAGTGCAAACGTTCGAGTTATTTTACCATGCCGGGCGGGCAAAGGGTGTGAGTTATGCGAGAGGGCTGCGTCTGCGCCTTTCTCCAGAAGGGTCCGCCGTTATCTACGGGGTTCGGATGCGCCCTCGTTAATGCATGAACAGCGCCGTCGTGTCGCCGGTCACGATGGGAACGCTCGTTGAGTCTCCGATGATCCGATAAATGGAATGCGGACATACCGCCCAGCGCGATCAAAGACCTCTATCTGGCCTGCGACGGCATCGAGGCAACGGCGGCCGCGCTGGCGGACCGCGGTGTCCCGTTCACGCAGTCGGTGTTCGATACCCCGTTCGGCAAGTTCGCGCGCTTCGCCGATCCGGACGGGAATGCGTGGCAACTCCACGAGGGGCCGTAGCCGCCCGGCGTGGCGCCCGGGCAGCGCGCCTGCCGCGGCGCTCAGGGCGCCGGGAGCAGGGCACGTCCGCATTGTAGCCGCGCGCACTGGGGTGTGCGGTGCGCGCGGCACATGCAGCCAGGGAGGAGGTCATGATGAACGGAACGACCGAGGCCAGCGGCCCGGGCTGGTACGCGGACGTGAACGGCTTGCGCCTGTACTTTGAGGTTCATGGGACGGGCGAGCCGCTAGTCTTGCTGCATGGCGGCGTCGCCGGCCTCGCCATGCTCGGCACGATCCTGCCGGCGCTCGCCGCCACCCGGCGGGTGATCGCGGTCGAGTTGCAGGGGCACGGGCGCACGGCCGACGTCGATCGCCCGTTGCGCTACGGGATGATGGCGGATGATAGCGCGGCACTCCTGGTCCATCTCGGCATCGAGCGAGCCGACGTGATGGGCTACTCGCTCGGCGGGGGCGTCGCCCTGCAGACGGCTATCCGCCACCCGGACCGGGTGCGCACTCTGGTGGTCATGTCGACCGTTTACGCCCAGGCTGGGTGGTATCCGGAGGTGCTGGCAGACTTTGATCGCATGGGACCAGAGACGGCGACCGACATGGAGCACAGTCCGCTGGCTCAGATCTACCCCGACGTGTCGTGGTCGGCCCTGTTTACCAAGATCGGCGACGTGCAGCGGCAGGACTATGACTGGTCACGGCAGATCGTCGCGCTGTCACTGCCCGTGCTCCTGGTCTGTGCCGATGCGGACGCCGTGCGCACGGAGCACATCATGGCGTTCTATGCGCTGCTTGGCGGTGGCCAGCGGGATGCGGGCCTGGACGGCTCACTCCGCCCGGCGGCGCAGCTGGCCATTCTGCCAGGTCGCACCCACGACGACGTCATCGCTGACCCGGCGCTCGCTCAGCTCGTCACGCCGTTTCTGGAAAGCGCCATGCCACGTCGCGTATAATCCTCCGAACCGGTGCACGTCGCTGCCGGGCGCTGATGCGACCGTGCAGCCGTTGGCACGGATCACCGCGGGCACGCGATGACATATGATAGGGTATCGACGTGAGGGCGACGCCCGCCCCGGCCGCGCGGTGGACCCCTGGGCGTACGAGCCCGTGATACCGGCCGGAGTGACGAAAAGGAGGAGCCGTCATGTCAGCGACCGCCGACCCGCGCGTCGACGCGTACATTGCGGCGCTGCCCGCCTGGCAGCAGGCCATCTGCCGCGACGTGCGCGCGTTAATCCACGCCGCCGACTCCGGCGTCACCGAGACCATCAAGCGCACCGACCGTCCCTACTTCGTCTTGCAGGGCAACATCGCCGCCCTGCAGGCGACGAAGGACCACGTCAACGTCTTCCTCTACGACGGGGGCCTCACTCCCGATCCTGAGGGAATTATCACAGGTGGCCACGGCAACGCGACCGGGCGCACCATCGCCATCCGCCAGGGCGACACGCTCAACGCGCCGGCCTTCACGGCCATGGTCCAGCACATCATCGCCACCAATCGGGCGGGGGGCTGGCGCCGGGTGAAGGGGACAGGCACGGCGACACCAGGACGGGGAGACGCTATGGACAGGACGACGCGGTGGGCCTCGATTGACGCGTATATTGCCGCGGCGCCACCGGACCGACGAGCACTGCTGGAACAGCTACGCGCCGCCATTCATGCCGCCGCGCCGGAAGCGGAGGAGACCATCAGCTACGGCATGCCGGCGTTCGCCCAGGACGGCACGCTGGTGTATTTTGCGGCTCTGAAGGACCACATCGGCTTCTATCCCACCGCCAGCGGGATCGCGGCCTTCCAGGAGGAACTGGCCTCGTACGAGGGGACCAAAGGCGCCGTCCGCTTCCCCCTCGACCGCCCCTTACCCCTGGATCTGATTGGGCAAATCGTGCGGTTTCGGGTCGAGGAGAATCGTCGGCAGGCGGCGGACAAAGCCCGGTCAACACAGGTCCGCTCGCCGGACCACGCATCCTAAACAGGACAGCGCAGGAGAGCAAGGAGGACGCCCATGTCCAGGGAAACGGTCTCAAGCGCTACCTGTCCGGGTCAGGGGGCGCATCCAAATGTATGGCAGCCTGTGCTGGGAAGATGGAAGGCTATCGCGAAGACCACGGGGACGAGCAGCAGCCCTACCACGATCACCACGAGTAGCTTTGCCAACGGATGGCCAAAGTTCAGGGTCACGCCCATCAAGTAGCGGTTGGGGACCAAGGGAGCCGGGTCGTCGGGATTGTAATAGAAGAAGCCGCCACCAAACCAGCACCGATCATCATCACGCGAGAGGGTTTCCGTCAGAAAACGATCGGCAGGCGTGCGGGAACGCGCAGTCGGGAAGAAGCGGAACACGGCCAGCACAAAGGCCAAGAAGAGTGCCCCCATGAGCACGAGAAAGAGCCCCGTATTCATCAATGCTCCTCCTTCTATCGAGACAGCCCCACCACGGTGTCGCCAGTGCGGGGACAGGATTGTCCTTGGTGCGGCGACGGGTGACGCCGGTCCCCTCTCATACGTCAATTATGGCACATCACGGCCTCACCGTACTCAGAAACCACGGTCTGCTCTTTCCTGGACAAAAGCGGCTAGAATATACATGCAGCCCTGAGCGGAAGCCCGGGCGTTTCTCTCGTCCAGCAGCGTTCGAGGCCTCGGTGTTCGTCCGGCCGTAAACGACGAGGCGCCGCGCCGGATAGTCGTTATCCGGCCTCGGGAGGAACGAAGGATGGAACGCACGGCATCAGCCGCTTCTGAGCGGACCGCGACACTCGGTCCTCGCGCGACCGTTCCCACCATCGAGCGGCCCGCGACCGGGTGGCTGGTGGTCCTCGCCGCGGTATCATTCGTGGCGCACCTGCTCGTCGCCGGCAACTATGGCTACTTTCGGGACGAACTGTACTACATCGCTGATGGCTACCACCTCCAGGCCGGCTACGTCGATCAGCCGCTGCTGATGGGTTGGCTGGCGGCGCTCCTGCGCGTCACGGTCGGCGACGGCTTAGTCGCGATCCACGTCATCCCAGCGCTGGCCTGTGCCCTGCTCGTCGTCCTCACCGGCCTGATGGCGCGCGAGTTGGGCGGCGGCCGGGTGGCGCAGTTGGTCGCAGGTGTAGCCGCCCTCTTCACCCTGGACTTCATGGCGACCGGCTCCATCTTCTCCATGGATGTGCTCGATCAGCTCTGGTGGACGTTGGCCAGCCTCATCCTGCTACTCCTGCTGCGGCGGGATGCGCCGCGCCTGTGGCTGCTCGTCGGACTGGTCGTCGCGATCGCTCTTCTGACGAAGCTCACCGTGCTCTTCTTCGTCCTCGCGCTGGCCCTGGCGCTGCTCGTCAGCCCCGAGCGCCGCGTCCTGCGCACCCCCTGGCCGTGGGTGGCGGCTGGCATCGCCGTCGTGGGCCTGCTGCCCGACCTGATCTGGAACGCCGTCAATGGCTGGCCGACGGTGGAGTTCTATCACCACTATAGCGGCGCTGGCAGCACCAGCCCGCTGGCCTTCTTCGCCGCGCAGCTCGGCCAGATGAATCCGCTCGCCGTCCCCCTGGCGGCGGCTGGCCTGGTCTTCTACGTCCGCCGGACCGGCGCGCGCTACCGTCTCCTCGGTTGGGCCTTCGTGTTCGTCTATGTGCTGCTCACGATCCTGCGCACGAAGCCGTACTTCCTGGCTCCCGTCTACCCGATCCTCTTTGCCGCGGGAGCGGTGGTGGTCGAGCGCCTCCGCCTGCCACGGTGGCTCGTCTGGATCTGGCCCGCCTATGTCGCCCTGCTGGCCCTCGCCGGCATCCTGCTGGCGCCGGATGTGATGCCGATCCTGCCACCGGCCACGACCGCGCGCGCCTACGGGTCCCTGCAGCAGGTGCTCGCTGATCGGTTAGGCTGGGAGAACCTCACGCGCACCGTGGAGCGGGTCTATGCGGCGCTGCCGCCCGCGCAGCGTGCGGAGGCCTGCGTGCTGACTAGCAACTACGGCGAGGCCGGCGCCCTCCAGCTCCTTGGCCAACGCGGGCGCATGCCGCCAGTGATCAGCGGGCACAACAACTACTATATGTGGGGGCCGGGCCGGTGTACCGGCCAGGTGCTCATCGGCGTTGGATTCGCGCCCGCCGACATCCGGCACACCTACGCCCACGTCACGCTGGCCGCCACCCAACGATGCCGGGACTGCGTGTCCTATGAGCAGGACGTCCCCATCGTCGTCGGCTCCAAGCCGAGGATACCGAACCCTTTGCGGTTGTGGCCCCAGGTCAAGCAGTACGACTGAGTGCGGTAGTCGGTCCTCGCACGCCACGCCTCACCACGGGGACATGGGGGCTGCGATGACCAAGTGACGGCCATCTGCTGATGAACGGCATGCCCTCTTCGGTTAAATTGTGAACAGAACACCGTGCCCTCTCCTCTCCTCGCCCTGTCGGCCTTTGTCGCTGGGGCGTGCGACCATGGGAGTTCTCGTACATCGGGGATTGATGAAATGACGTTGGCCGTTTGATGGCGCTAAGGCCGACTCGTGTCTGTTGGATGGCGCCTACTTCTGCGGCGGCACGATGGGCCACGCGTCAATGCGCTCGCGCAGGTCGCGCGCCAACTCGTCGAGGGTACAGCAGTAGACGTTTTTCGAGTTAACGATAGTGTGGTCCCGCCGCCACTCTAGCCGGAGCCGATCCGCCGCGCTGACGCCGCTGTCCCGCCCGATCACGAGCAGCCCCGCGACGCTGGCCGCGCGCTTGCCGAACTGTCGCTCGAACGGCTCGGTGTCTCGCGTGGCATCAAGCAGTCAGAACCAATCCATCACCTGGCTGTAGCCCTGGAGAAAACGCGGCGTCCAGTTTGTTGTCCGCCGGGCGCCACGCCATCCTGCACGAGGGCCAGTTGCGCTGCGTGCTCCAACCGAGCCGCGCTGAAATACGCGCGGCTCGGCCGCAGCAAGGCATCGGGCAAGCGATTCTCAAGACGATGGGACAGGCAAGGATGTTAGTACTCATCATGCGCTACTGGGGAGGAGCTACAGCGCTGCGTCGTGTTCCAGAGGCGGGTGCCAGCCTGCGGCGATCCAGTATCCACGCGCGCGTACGAGCAGAGCACGGTTGAGGGCCAAGGCCTCGACCGTCGCGCGCCCTGTCGGAGTCGTTCCGTGGATGCGTCGTCCCCCCTCGATCCACCCGAAATGGTCCGCCCAGTGTTGCTCGCGCGGATTGAAGAGCGGCGTTGGGGCGCCCGTGGCGGGATCAGGGGCGGCCACCCGATCGCTCTTGAGTAGTGTAAGCGCCGTTTGTCAAGTGGACGGTCTGCCGGGATAAAAGTGTAACACCTTAGCCGGCTGCGTCAGTGTCCATCGCCGTCGGAATCTGCGCGAGCCAGGTCGCTCCGATCGCGCGCAAGCGG
>JAABUW010002347.1_pt1 | contig 29007 bp, 34 predicted proteins | sample 5560081 | NCBI WGS metagenome assembly JAABUW01 (sample SAMN10711882, study PRJNA513363) | rock metagenome | isolation source: Antarctica rocks | place: Antarctica: Victoria Land, Knobhead sud | reverse complement strand
GCGGACGGGGGGTGCCACAGACTAAGACTGGAACACCGGGTGCCTCTGACTTGTCACTGGAGGTGTTGGGGCTGTGACCCAATGAGGTGGATTGAAACTGGAGTGGTGGTATCGAGAATCTCGATCACATAAAGCTGAGATAGGCCTTTGGCGGGTCAAGGCATGGGCAACGCCCTGAAGGAGCTGAGTGGCGACTTCTGAGTATAGTTTTTCTAGCGCTTGAGAGCAACTCCCATCTCTCCATCTCTCCATATCGCTCTCCTCTTCCTCTCTCGGATATCACAGGTTCCTTAGACCCCCAGAACCACCCTATGCCCAGAATGCAACGAGATCAACCCCCTAACCCCCTAACCCTCTGAGAGAGATGAATACTTAGGTCGTGAGAGTAATGAGGAGCCAGTCTAGGTACGTCTGCAGGGTCTCAGCGGAGCACATGGAGAAGAGAGGACGCATTACTTCCGTCAGACCGGAGGCTGCCCGCAAACCTCATAAGGGATGGACATTCAAACAATTTGAACGTCGACGTTTTCTAACGAATCTTAGTGCTTTCAGCCGACCTGGACCTATGGCGGATCCCAATACCTTCGCTTCGACCGTTGAAAAGCTCGACTCTCGACCTTCCCGCGATACCATCAAGCAGGCTTACGGGGAGGTTCTGCGATCTCTCCAGATCGTGGGCGGTGAACCTGACTTCCATGGCAAATTGGTATCGCTTCTGTGTTTGGCTCGACCGATGGACGTGAGTGGTGCTGTGACATACCAGAGTGACTGATCTTCTGACAACAGTTGGCCGTGGGAGGAAAATATGATGTCCGTCTCGTCCACGTGGCTATGGGGCCTGTGATGGTCCTTTGTACAAGGAGACGACCGTGCAGAGGTATGTGGATATGCACCCGCCGTCCCGCTCCGTCAGTCCAGCTGATGTACACGGCCAGGTTAATCGGACAATGGAGGAAGGAAGAAGGATCTATACGAGTCAGCTTTTCGTCTTCGGAGTATGGTCTAGTGAGCTGATGACGATTCAGCCGACTCCAAGCGTAACCGTGATCGGCCAGAAATGGGGACTGCCTGTTTCCCGGTCGGGTGATGCTCACAAGCTCCCTGTCTTGACGGATAAACCCCTACCTCCTCTCCCATCCCCGGAAGGCAACAACCTGCTGGTCGGACCTATCCTGTCGCTGCGTCGAACGACCGCAAAGCGACCTTCCCGCCGAGACAACGCAGAGAAGGTGCCACCGGGGACAGCATCACGTCCAGTCAAGTCCAACCCAGTCCGATCGATGGGATTGACCGACCCGACATCTCAGTTTATGCCGAAGTAAGCTTGAAGGAGGCAAAGGAGATTGGTGTCGAGGGGACAGGGAAGCGCAAGTCTAGCAGTGACATTCGCCGAAGGAAGGGAGGGAGCAAACGGGGCCGATCGAGTGGAACACCAGCAAGCCCGCCCTGACCCCGCACTCCGTGAATTGGACATGACAAGCACTACCACAAGCGTGACTTTCATCGTTCAAAACAAGCTTACCGGAGCGAAAAGGTTTAACGCGGACGCGAAACTGTCGCTTGCCGAGACCTTTGTGGTTCTGTTCAGCGGGTTCGAGGCCTTTGGAACATATCTGGGGGCGACGATCGTCAACCAGTACTACGTGAGGAGCGTCGTAGTGGACACCGACACGATTGCGATGGAAGTTGGGCGAGGCGAGCCTCAAAATGCAGACTCCGATCAGTATCACCGATTTCTTCTCCGAATCTGACCTGTACAAGCGGTTCTTGCATTCTTTTGCCGAGTTCGAAGAGGGGCAGAAACGACCTGGGCCGAAAGAATTCGACCAAGGTCTGAGCAGGCTCTGGGACATGGTAATCAGAGGACTCGAACTCCTGGCGGATAAACGGATGGATCAGCCACTTGACAAAATCGCTCCACTGAGCGAGGGAGACGTCACTTGGCGGAAGATATCCGAAGTCTCGTCAAGACTCGATCTTCAAGGAGAAGAGGGAATTCGGAATATGGCAATAAGTCCATCGATGAATAAAGGTGCGTCGGGATCACGAGTGGGGTAGGAGCTTGGGCCGGAAGGGGAGGGGAAGAGGTAGGTGAAGATGGATTGGCGGGGGAGAGGAGGCGAGGTAGTGATGGGGGAAGTGTAGATTCGGGACATGAGGAAATTCCTAGGCATCCCGAGGAGAAGAGGAGATGATATGAAACGGTTAAAGCGGATTCGTTTTCCTGTGGGGGGACCTGCGGGGGACGCGGGAACAGACAGCAAGAGCTCCTCAACCAGATTCAAAGTCAACACAGAGCCAAGGAAATAAAAAAAAAACAGCAGACCAAATCCTCCGCTCTCGCAAGCTGACAAAGTAGGGAACCGAGGCTGGGTCATCAAATTGAGCTAACATTTTGAAAAGATGTTCCACTGTTGCAGAACAGCCCGGTATTGACTATCCTCTCCAGCGTGCACAGTCCCTGTCTTCTGGGTCAACGACAGTGGTGGACCAGCAATACTGTCACGGTGCTACCGTCGACCAGCAAATAGGCCCGACGCTCAGCTCCTAGAATCGGCGACGGTCGTCTGAGCTTCGGCAAAGTTGGGCTACCGTGGTCGAACTTAGCTGGAATAACTCGAGGACACGCGTGGGTGTAGCCGAGTTAAGTGCCGGTCGAGTAGCGTGGGCTCGAGATGCAGAGGCTATGAGTAGGCTAGGTAACTATAGTGACTTTTTACTTTAATCTCGAATCGCTGGTTCTCCTCGACTCGACTCTCAAGTCCATCACTTTTATACATCGTCTTCCAGGCCGATCTTCGGTCCTTCTCGTTTCGAGTTCAATGGTGTTTCGTCGTCGGCGAGGGGAAGCGTAGCGAGGACAATAGAGGCGAGCAGAGACAATAGCCGTTGGAATACTGACAGTGATAGCCTCGTTTCGTAGTACAATGAACAAGGTTGCACCCCGTTTCAGAGTACAATGCCGGAGATAAGCACTGGTTGCTTATTGTCGGCGATGTTCGTCGATACCATCCGAGCTTCAATTCACGATCGTGACACCACACCTCTCGTCCTAGTCCTAAGTCTGTCGAATATCACGCAGTCGGTGATATGAAGAAGTGATAGATTTGTTTGAGTAGATCGCTGGTTGGACTCAGTTGACGTAGAAGCGATGAGTCCAACACAGGTGTCGAGATGGACTATGTATGCGAGGTACGGATTTATGGAATTACGAATTAAAGAGGCAGTGTGGCGATTCGAGAGTGTTTATGCTTCGATATTCATCAGATTATACTCTATCCATCAAATACCGATGTAAGAATCAGATGTTCATGTTCCCACTGATGTTCGACATCTATCATCCCCTTCATATGTTAATCAGCTCATCATCCCTCCTCAGATCACGCCTGACATGCGGGCAGCTTTGTTCTACCAGGAGACAGATCTTCACACCCCCTATCCCACCACTTACAACGAAGCAGCTTACTTGTCTTGTCGGGGACTTGACTCCTATATAGTTGGACTTGACTCCCTATATAGTTGGAGGAATATTCCGGGATCGGGACTTCCTATTGATGCATTTTAGCTTTGCGGTTAGTGTGACCATCTACGCCTTTCCGTACATGACAATATAGGAAGTCCCCCAAGTTAAGCTGAAGGCTCCCATCAATCTCATATCCCCCAGAACACTGTCTCTGGTATGTATGGTGTCCCATCTCTCGAGAGCGAGGCAGTTGACAACATGCCCCTGCCCACATCCCAATGGGACATCTCTGGTCTTGGCTCCATTGAGGGACATACACAACAAGCCGATGCACCTCTGGCCAGTGACCTAGCTCTTTGTGGCGCCTCATATCCCAGTGAGATCAATTCAAACTTTCAAAGACAAGAGTCCATTAAGGCCCCATGGGAAATTATTTCTCGTCAAAAGTTGTGTTGGTGCTCTGCAGTCCGGATATTGCGTCTCTCCCTGTCACGATCGTGAATCGAAGCTCGGAGGGTCATCCGGCGGAGGGCCCCTCCCACGGATGCGGTAGAGCTCGTCCCTTCAGGGCGTCATCCAGGTCCCGCCATAACATCGCCGAACACCGCCATAACATCGCCGAACATCGCCGAACACCGCCATAACATCGCGGAACACCGGCATAACACCGCCATAACATCGCCGAACACCGCCATAACACCGCCATAACATCGCCGAGCACCGCCATAACATCGCCGAACACCGCCATAATCTCGCCGAAGATCGCCGCCATCACCGAAGATAGGCCTGGAAGACGGTGTATAAAAGGGATGGACTTGAGAGTCGGGGAGAACCAGCGATTCGAGATTGTAAAAGTCACTATCGTTACCTAACCTACTCATAGCCTCTGCATCTCTAGCCCACGCTACTCGACCGGCACTTAACTCGGCTACACCCACGCGTGTCCTCGAGTTATTCCAGCGACCTCGGTAGTCCAACTTTGCCGAAGCTCAGACGACCGTCGCCGATTCTAGGAGCTGAGCGTCGGGCCTATATGCTGGTCGACGTAGCACCGTGATACTCCCGGTTGCGACAGGTTTGAGCATGCTTGAGATCATCTTTGAGGCGACGGAGAAGTCGGGCGCGTTGGTGCTGTGGGTGCTGGTCGTGGGTGGCGCATGCTCAACATACTAGAATCTGACACATTATAGATCCTGGTCGGGCTGGTACCGTTCAAACTCTCATGCTTTCGGTCGGTCCAATCATGTTCTCACGCGATTCTCGCTAATCTCACTCAGAACTGTCGGTCCTTCTACGCCGTCAGCCGCGACGGGGGACTCCCAGACCGCCCGTTTCTTCGAAAGGATCAACCAGCACGCCCCAGCCCCCGTCAACGCAGTTTGGCTCAACATCTGCCTCTGCGGCGTTCTTGGTCTCCCGGTTTTCGCCGGTGATACGGACCCTTCTATCTCGGCCATGGGATCTTGGGCCTTGCCGGTGCAGGAGGAAAACAATTATTTCCGGCAAAGCTATAGTTTATAGGTCTGCACTTCCTTCCATACAAATCCGGAAGTCAAACAACCGTAAGGCTCGAGCCTGATCAAGACATTTTCCCTAAGTTCACGCCAATAATTAGAAATTCAGGGCTTCCGCGTACAACAATGCCATCCTATCATGTCCCTCATGAGACCAAAAAGCCAATCAAAGGAGTCCCCCAATTATCCCTAATCACTTCTTGGACACAGACTTGAAGAGGAGTCTCTGTGAAAGGTGAACACGGGCAAGCCCCTGTTCCAACCCCTGAAGGGGTTCTCAAATCCTCACTATTCTCTAGACGTCTCAGCTCCTGACTGAATCCTACCACAGGGTGAGGCTTCAATGGAGCTGAGTTTTATCAGGGTGACGTGGCCAAAAGCCATATATAGACCTGTTTGGATTTCTGAGTGGCCTCCAACATCAATCACACTAACTGGGAATTACTGTGATCTCTTGACAATGACTTTGTTTCCAGGTCTCATCTCACTCCTGCTTTCTATCACCTTTTCGGTCAGCACCCTCATTGGGGCCCAAGCTCTTCCTAACGGATCAGAAACTTCTTTGGGCAGTGTTGATCTCCTTTGGGGAGACTGGACACATGTTCAGAGCGTTGATATGGTTGATGGGGCATACGGATCTTTTGGCTACAACACTTCAAAAGCACACATGGTTGCTGTATACGCACTTGCAATGAACGGCCCCAACCCAGAGAAGGTCTTTGAATTGGTAGCATACGAGCATGTGGGGAAATGGAAAGGGAGTCCCAGCAAGGCTAACAGCCTGAGCATTGGGGAGGCTACTTCATCAAGCACTATGATGGTACCCTTTGCATCCAGGCCCTTTGTGTATCATTGCTGACATGTTGCTGCAGTGCACAATCACTGCAAGTTCAGCAGTGCAGGATGGCTATGTGGTGACGGTAACTCACAATACTCCTTGGATCCACACGACCAAAGCTGTGCCCTTTGAAGCCTACTGTAGCACAAAGGGGTGATGTCAGGAGGTTGAGAGGGATTGCCAATGATACCCTGAGGGTGTCAATCGAGATGCAAGTATCGTTCTGGAAGTCATGGATTCTCCTGCCTTCAGCATGATACAGCCTAGCGCAGTGCACAAGACAGACTACTTGACCATGAACGATTCCTATTACATGAAGGTAGTGGACCAAAATCCCTGATTTCCCGGAACCAAGATGAGACTGCCAGGGGCGTTCAATGGGCTCCAGTCCAGAGAAGGTATTTGAGCTGGTGGCGTCACGCCGACGCGTCCGAACCGAGTTTCTCATTCGGGCCTTCTCCACGCCTACAGCTCGCCTCGAACCTCGGTGAGGGAGTTCATTCTAGTCGTCTCACAATCAAGTTGTCCAGGCAACAGCATCGAGAGAACAATCCTGCCACTCAACGCATGCCCTTCAAATGGTGGAATTGCTTCACGGAAGCGACATACTCGGTAGGGCCGATTTGGAACCGCTCGGCATTCCAAAGCTATCTTGGTATTGCGAACATCTAGCTCTGGGTTATGGGAAATTGTGCTAGGACGCGTTCAGAAATCTTGAGGGGTGCCAACTCGCTCAGAGGCGTACCATGAAAGCGGTGATCTGATGTTGGTCCAGCAGTCATTCCTTGGTGGCATGTTTGGAAATCATACCATACTCACACAATCGGGTCAGTGCTGGATTTAGTTGAGCACTGCGCCAGCAGACTGATGGCCGTTTTATGAAGGTTCCTCCCAAGAAGCTGTGGGGCCGTACCCGCGTCATGAAGTAATTGCCCTGACAAGACTGCCATCGCAATTGGTTGTGAGGTTGCTTCTAAGACTCTGGATGGACATGACAATGTCCTTGCTGCCATGATGAGAGTCACGAGAAATTTTCAGTGAAGGGGATTGTACTGGAGGCAACTGTGACTTGCCCGCCAAGAAGGAGTGACATGCAATGGACTACTTACTGCAGGGCAGAGATCTAACTCTTCATTGTCCTGAACCGACAGGCATTCCCTAATCCATTTGCTTCCCTTGAATCATAGTCATAACAATCAGAGACAATGAGGAAAGCAAGCGTTTACTATGACTTGGATCACAAACGACACAAGTAGCAACTGGACTGGCAATGTGGTTGGACTGCGGGCTTGGAAGGGAGCCGGCAAGTTTAGATGGTCAGGATCAGCCTGTCATGAAAGCATCAGCGACTCAAAACCTTCCACCAAACCTCAGCGGCAATATCCCAATCAGCAGTCTCAGCGGCAAATATAAGGCATGTCTCCCGGTGGCACTTCAGGCTCCCCCTCGTTGGGTCACAGGCGCAACCGTCCAACAAGCCAGAGACTTTCTGTGTCATCATTTCATCGGTGGCAAAACTTCAGTCCAGCTCCGTACCAATTGTGGTAACCTCCCGGGATGGTATCCTTGACACAGTCATTTGATTCCCCTTAGAGAGAGGATAGGTGGGGAGTAACTCATCGATAAAGTTGATCCTTGGGGACAGGATTCAAGAACCCGTTGGGGTGTAGAGTATGTAATCAGCGAAGTGGCTGAACCAATGTATGCTCTAGCGAGCTCGTTGTACAAGCAAACAAGGGGGTAGTAATCGATTGTCGTACTAAAATTTAGGTTGCCGAGCTGGATGGTTTGGGCTATCAAGGGCAGGGATTATTGGTTGTGGACCACTCGTATCATTCTTCCGGCTCAAATTTCGTCCCATCCTACTTTATCAACGAGACCCCACCTATCGACTGCGGAGGATACACTCAGGCCGAGTTCGACCTTACACAGGCAGAATCTCCGAGAGCCCTCACTTTGCATTCTTCCCGCTCTTTGCATCCATCACCCCCGCGATTGATTGCCAGAGACTGTAGACCGCGGTCTTGTTTCGATAGATATCGTACCCGTCCAACCCACTCGGATCGGAGCTTGGGTAGACCGTGGTATCCTGAGACACCGTGTCAGCTTCGTTGATCGCACGGAGGTAAGACGGCACGGACATGAACATCGATGTCCTGGGGACCGAGTTGCCATGGCATGATCCCGCCTAGACCACCTGATTCGGCGAGGTGGACCCAATCGGGGAGGATGCTACATCGAAATCGGGTCAGCACGAGGCGTGAAGGTGTAGGGGTATACACTCACCTCGTTTGGTTGTCGTAACCGGTAACGCCGAACTCTTCCATGACGACGGGCTTCCTGATGTTGTGCCTGTTCAAAGTTCCCACTTGTCAATCTGACACTCTCGCGCTCTCTCCGAGAGATGAACGTACATCGAATCGATATGCTGCTGGATGTAATCGAGTCCCCATTGTTGCACAGGCCCCTCGGCCCACTGTTGAGGGTACAAGTGGAACGTCCCGAAATCAATCGTGTCGATCGCGAGATCCGTCCCGAAGTCCTCGCCGCTCCCGCCATCGTATATGTTATCGGTGCTGTTACGCCAATTGTAGTACCCCTCGTCACTGTGCCCGATCAGCCAAATCGTTGGGAAAAGGTAAACTCGACGAAACCCCACCCGATATCAACCATGTGCTGAGAGTCCAGCGACTTGATGTACGCCGACCGATCCTTCACCCACTTTGTGATCTCCGCCGCCGAGGCATTCGGTGCCGCCACTCCCGGATAACTGTTGACCAGCGGTTCGTTGGCCAACTCCCAAGAGAAGATTGCCGAGGAGTTTCGATAACGCATGACGATCTCCCGTGTGTAGGCTTCGTAGAGGTCGATGATGGGTCGATAGGTGTAGAAATCGGTGTGTTCGGTCTCGTTCATGTAGGTCGCGTTGGTTGTCTCGATGATGTAGTCGTCCATCCCACCGTAGTCGACCCAATTGTTGGCGAGCGTGAGGATGCTGGGGGTGGTTCAGAGGGTGGGTACGAGGATGAGGATGAGGATGAGAGGAAGCGCTCACAGTTTCATACCGTATTTTTCGGCGTATTCGACCGTCTTGTCGAGTCGCTGGAGACCGGACGGGCCGTAGTTTAGGCTGAGCAGACCGTCATCGAAGAGTACCTCATAGCGCTTTAACGCGACTCACAAGCAAGTCCCGTTCACCCAGTACTGTCATGCGCCGTGATCAGCCAACCAACTGTTCACGTACTGACTGCGCGAAACGCAACTGACCTGATAGTATGTCAGGTTGGTCGTCGGGACCTCATCGATGACCTGCGAGAACGCCCATGTCCTGATCACCTTCACCCCAAGATCCTTCAACTGATCAAACACCGAGGTGTACTGGGAGTCATACACCAGCTGGGAGAGCCAATAGACGTTGGCGCCGTTGAAGTAAAACGGGTAACCATCGAGCCAGAACTGTGTACCCTTGGTCGTGGGATAGCCCGGCGGGAGATGGGCTGATGGGTTGCTGGCTCTGCGGTCGATCTCAGCGGATCTGGTGCAAGGGACGGATATCGCGTGGGAGAAGGGAAGGAGCAGGCTCGCGAGGAAGGGAAGGTGGAGCTTCATCGTGATCAGGATGTCGGCAGGTCAAAAAGCTTCTCGAGGGGATCAGGATGTTCGGGTCACGTCACAGAGAGGGATTAAGTATTCCATCACCGTCTCGGGCGAAACCCAACTCTGACGTCAGAGAAAAGACGGGCTAGTGGGAGTCAATCTCGCCGAACTTCCTCCCCATCTGGCCCTCACATCATGCTAGAATGACCCGGCGGCTATGGGGGAATCGGGGACTCCGAAGCACGTTGACCTATCCTCCGTGAACTTCAATCTCGGGTGCCGAGTCCCTTCTCTAACCGAAATCATCTAGACGGCAATGAACGGAGAGGGAAACGGGGAATCACGGTAAGAGGAGGGATGACACGCGAGACCGTGCCTGATTCTAGCGGCAGCTGACTTTTACCTGCGCGAGATCCACCGCGAATCGCTTTGAGAAGGAGGTTTGTTCACGGGAGGTGCGAGAAAGTAGATTCGACACCGACGCACAATGATCACCTGTCGGCGATCTACCCCCGATGTACGATTGTAGGTATTCTCTTCCCTTGGTCTCGGGTATGATCACTGACAGGTGATTTCCAGACGAACGAGTTCAGTCAGTCGTCTCTACGGTGTCAACATGCAGGCTGATAGGACCTTGGACCCAATTGATAGGTAGCTGTCCGCTTCCAGCCCAAATCTTCCCAGTTCCTCCCGCAACTACTCTCAAAGTGACTCAAAACCCAAACGTCACCGCATTCGTCCAATCGCACGTCGAACCCAGTACGGATACTTCGGTACTATTCTTGATCTACGACATCATACCTTGGAAAGTCATGCTGGATTCGGTATTGCGGATGATTAGGCGGACGACCAGCCATTACCGCAACGAGTCTCTTCTGGCTGGCTCGCGGTCTTCCCAAGAGTGCAAATCATCAAGAGTGGCGAGATCGCAAGGCGGCCGAGGTGGCCGAGCTTTATCCAGTAATTTCATCTTATACTCTTAATTTCGACAAACTCTCGATCCCCATCTACATTTCCAAGATGACCGCCGCGATACTCGTCCTCGGCATCTGGAAGAACGGCTGTCCATCCGATAACTGGGTGACGTTCCCAAACAACACCTCCTTGACCGTCCCACTGTAATTTGCCAACGTGAACGCTCCGACCCAACCCGCTCCGGCGTCGTTGGGACCGTAGTTTTGGTTCACGGCCATCACGAGCACATCGGTCTTGCCCGTACCGTTGGCGTTATGGATCGTCCACGAGGCGAGATCGTAACCGTTTATGCCAGGGTAGGACAGGTTGGAGAAGATCTCTTGGCGGGTGTCGTAATGGTCGATCAGGAAGCGGGTTTGGCCATACAGGAGTGCTGCGGTGGATGACGCGTTCTGCGGAATAGGGAACAGTATCAGCTCTTGTTCACACGCCGTGAAGAGAGGCCTCACGTTGAGAAGATCCATCGAGCTGTACTGGGAGTTCCAAGCGGCCTGCCCCATACCACCATGGTTGAACGAAAGGATCGGGGTGACCGCCTCCCCCTCCGTTCCGGTGGGTACGCGATACCAAAACTCCTGCCCTCCATCGTTGAAACTCTGAGGAACGATCCAAATCGGTTTCGTCCTCCAACCCCCAGCCAGCCTCGCCCTGTTCCTACCACTCTCGATCCTTGTGGAAATATCGTAGAAAGTCCCATTACAGTTGTCGCATCCCCCGTCCCCGTAGTTCTCGTTCACGAGCGTATTGTACGGCTTTGACCACCGACCATTCACCGCGATCGGGTAGGGGTCCACCATGAGTACGTCCGCGCCGTTCAGTCCATAGTCGGTGAAGAAGTAATTCTCGCAGTTGAGCACGAGCGAGACGGGGTGGTATGCATCGGTCTCGTAGATCTTCACGTAGGCGAGTTGGGTCGAGTTGAGGTCGTAGTCCGCTCCATCGGGTTCGTCGCCGGTATACCATATCAGGATGTTGGATCGGTTCTTGAGGTAATCGACTTGATATTCGACCGAGGAGAGGTTGAGGAAGCTGTTCCGCATATCATACTGCACGTACAGACCGAGCGACTCGGCGGTATCGAGGTACTCCTCGAATTGGGCGGTCGCCTCGGCGTCAAATGTGTAGGGCATGAAGCCACCGGGAGGGACTGGGTGGACAAAGTTGAAACCGAGAGATTTGGCAAGGTGGAGTCGGGACAGGGTGTCGTTCACCGGCTGAGGAAGTCAGCTCTCGCTTCGCCTGATATCACTGGGACTAGCCACTCACGTCAGTTCCGTAGCCAGGACCGTAGATGGTCGGGTCGGACGTGCTGTTGTAGCTCTACAAAGCTTAGCATATCTTTGCCTCGGATGAACAAAGACTCACGTCGTAGAAGCCAAACGGAATGATCTTTTCCCAATTCTTCGTCCCCGAAGTCTCATTCCTCACAATCAAAGCTCCACTCGTCCGATCCACCTTGACGGTGTTCCCACCATATGGGTTAGGAGGGAGGTAAGCGAGGGTCGAATTTGCGTAGAAGGTCTGTCCGTTGATGGTCCCCTTGCAGGTCAGGTTGTAATTGGTCTTTTGCTCCTTGAGAGAGGTCGTGTTGAAAGGGAGGAGCGTGCCCAGTTGATCGATTTTGGCAGATCCGGACGTGAGGAGTTTGCCGCCGTCGACGTATACATCGACCCTTAATTCGCCGCTGTTCGCTCCGTGGTCTGTCCGAATCAGCTACGCCCCGGACAATCCCGATCGAGCACTCACATGCTTGTCCGACGTCGTAGGTGACGTTGGTGTCGACGAGGATGCTCGGCGGGTCATTCTTATCGTCTCCCGAGATATACAACGAGCTGGCCGTGACACATCGGAAGTCGAGCAATGGCTGATCCGAAGACTTGGGGTATTCGAAGAGGGACCCCTCCGGTCGAGAGTCCGGAATGGGTGCTCCGACCTGGTAGTATTTCCCACACCATTTCCCAAAAGTCGTCGTCTGAGCCAACGAGCTTGAGGTGAATAACGCAAGACCAAAGAGGCGCAACATGATGAGTGAAGACAGGTGGACAGAGGGTTCAGACGAGATTTTTTCGGTAACCGTTCTATAACGGGGTCGTCCCGTTCTCGGCGTGCTCGGCGTCGGTCGTTCCTGCATCTCGTACCTTCTCCAATCAAGGCTAGCCGGGAATGGGCTATCGCTGCGTAAGCCGGACCCGTCAGATATAAAAAGCGGGCAAAGGAGGAACACGCGGCGAGTTTCCCGACCTTTCGGCCGTCGCCGCCGGAGGATCCCGGAACGCTGCGGCCACCTGGCCTTTTGAAGGTGGCAGCATTGCTTGTCATTAAAGAGGTAGGCACGTTTGGGTAGAGAGGAGTGTGCCAGATAGCCATTATATCACCAAGTCATTTACAACATATTGCCCCTCCAACGCTTCAGACTCCCCATATTAGTAGAAAGTCTGCTTCCGGCCGTGGTTCTTGTTGTGCTTGTCATAGCCAACGGGTAGTGAGAAGTTTTTGGGTGGAGATGTTGACATGGCCCTGAGTTGTATCAAAGCCATATCCATCCCATATCCATGCCGTGTTCTCCAAGAGGTGAGTCCAGTTGCTCCTTAGACCCGTCGGCCCATGAAGTTCGCGTTGATGATTCAACCTCAACCTATACCCCACCCCGGCCGATCATCCTCTTCCACTGGCTCGGGAGGGACTTCAACGAGCAAGCGATCTTGGAGAACAGAGGGAGGGAGCGTGGAATTACGGACAAGGCAAAGATCATAAGGAAGCCGACCCGGCGGACATGATGGATTGGATGATGAGCCCGGAAGCAGACCCGTCCCGGCTGAACAGACTTTTTTGTCTCTTTGTCGCACCCGTCGCGACACGCGAAATAGGTAAGACAACTCCCTCAACTCCGTCCCATGAGCTAGCCAGTAGAGTAGTAGACCACGCTGGTGAATAGGTGGGGCTTGTGCTTTCCTCCACCGAGATATGAGGACTGGGTCATGAAAAGTTGCACGAAGTACTGTAGTTGGTCAGGGTCTAAGCGGAGGGCTTGATAGTGATCTTGACCCCCAAGGTCAAAGAGGGAGATGGGGCGGCCGAATGGTCACACGCGGTCACCAGTCAGCGACATATAATTCATGCTTCGCTACTCTGCCAGCGAACTGTAATTCATCCCCGACTACTCTGTTCCATCGGCCAGTCTTTATTCCATTCGGGTTGAACTCGCCGCCTACTAAGCCTTGTAGGTGGAAGTGACGTTCAAAGACTTGCCGAGATCCAGCGCGGCCGCAACGTTGAAGGCGAGATCGGGCGAATTCTGGACACCCCTGAAGAGCTCATGTCCTGGACCCTATCATGAGGCTTCAATTTATTGTCGAGGTTTGGAAAAAGAACCTACCCATGCGTAGACCGGGACGTCGACCTAGATGGTCATGATCAGCAGGTACCGTGGAGACGGTACTCAGACCCACCAAGGAGTGTACACCCTGAGCCTCCCCAACATCGAGGTTACCGGTCATCACGAAGCCCCTCGGACTGTCGGCAGGATTGAAGAAATAGCCCGACGAGCTCGAGTTGGAGACCGCAGGAACACGCTCGTGGTCCTGAGGGACCTCGAAGCTCTGTCTGTTGTCGGGTATGGCGGCCCAGCCGTTGGCAAGCGTGTACCGAGGGTCCCAGGTGACCGGGAAACCATCGCCTTGTGGCGAGGTGAAAATCGTCTGGTTGTTCGGGGCGACATCGGATGGGACGGTGTAGGCGGACAGACCGGAGTTGACGTAAACGCCGATGGCGGCGCGCTTCTCCCGATCAGTCTTCGCCTGGTCCAGATATTCTAACGTGAATCAGCTTTGGGTATTTATACTTCTGGAGAGCGAGGACGTACTGGTGTCGGCCGAGCCGAAAACATCGAAGCCCTGACCATGATCGGCGGTGACTACGACGAGTGTCTCCTCGAGCTCACCGATCTCCTCCAGATGAGTCATGACGGCGCGCAGCGTATCATCGAGCTCCAGGAGATCGCCCAGTGCACGGTCAGTGTCGAGCACGTGCATCTCCTTGTCGATGAGCTAAATAGAATCCACTGAGCTTTATCGCGAACTAATTCTGGGTGGACGTACTGCGGCCTCAGACATGAGCATGAATCCGGTATCCCGCGCTTGTGCTCGGGTGTGGAGGATATCGATGGCTTTCAAGGTCATCTCCTTGAGTCCCGGCTGGTCATACGCTCCACGGCCACCGCGCGGTCTTATTGCCAAGTCCAGGGCATTCGTGTAAACGTTCTGGTCGAGCCAGGTGGAGATGTTACCTTGGGTGAAAAGACCGAGAGCTCGTTGCGCGTTGTCGAATGCCTGAAGCTGGGTGTTGTTGTATCCCACCTGGTAGCCAAAGGATGCCCATCGCTCAAACTGTGAGACATTGCCGTTCGTTGGCCCTGCCAGGAAGTTCTCGGCCCCACCGCCTGAAACGCCGCCTTGAGCTTTCACGCCATTTCCGTGGATGGTTCTCACTCACCGAAGAGGAGGTCCACACCCTGCCACGGGAACCAGGAGTAGTTGCCGGATACACCGTTAAGGTACTGCTCGATGATGGCGGTATACTGAGAGCGTTGACGCTGCGATAGATGCCGTTAGCTCTCGTCCTCGATGACGGATAAGATGCCAAGCTGACGGTGTGCGTGCAGACCGCGGCAGGGGTCGCATCTGCAATGTATGCCTTTGAGACGATACCGACCTGTCCACCGGTGATGCGGCGGAACATCTCGAAAATGGTCTCGACCTACGAAGCACCCTCAGCTCGAGGGAGAAGTCAAACACATCATGCTGACTTTGGGGTCACCAAAAGCCTTTCCAGAAGAGCTGCATTAAGGATCGACAACGATGAGTGAAACTCAAGGTAGACGGGTGGAAGGACGCTTACTCCTGAATTGATGTGTATGCCGTCAGCTGGATCTTGGGATTTCAAACAGAAACACTTACAGTGTAAGCGTTCAGAGCGTTCACAGTCGACTTCTTCCCTGAGAATAGGGCAGTGGCAGAGTTGGCTGAATCCGTGATGAAAGAGTCCAGCCTATGTACGGAAAGGCGTCAGCGAGTGCTACCATCCCCGCACTCATCCGTTCTACGTCTCCTATGTCTCCTCTGCAGAAGAAATCAGACATACGAGTGAGTCATTTGACTTCCGTAAGCAGGCCTGTTTGGATCGCCGGTAAGCCTGCGGGAAAAAACACCGCACCGGACCGCTCACGCTTCGTCCATTTTCATCCTGTTGAGATCCGCTCCGTTAGCAGAGTACACGGACGCGAGGAGGTCAACTACTCACTTGGACTGGTATTTGCCGTTGATCGTCTTGTGCGCCAAGAGTCGGGCCGCAGATATCATCGAGGTCGCCATGCCATCTCCTGCCGTTCCCGTCTTGAGCACCGTCCGCGAAGAAATAGCGGGAACCATGTCACTCACCGATGAAGTAGATGACGTTTTTGGCCTTCTTGCAATCAGCGAGAGGCAACACCTCCCAAACAGCCGTCGTGCTCATCCCGTTATTGTACGTGAGGTTAAGATGGTATTTGCCAGGGTTGTGCAGCTGGACGTTCCGGTATGACTTCGCCAGGACGTTGACCGGGATCTTCGCGCGTGCATCCTCGCCGAACAGGTCCTCGTAGTAAGTGAAGTTATAAGACTCCACTGCGATCCGCTGTCAGACGTACAAAAGGAAGCGAGACCTGGAATTGGACTTGCCAGAGGGGTCAGAGATCCCAAAGAACTCGGTGATCTCCATGAGAGACCCACCCTCACCACCAATGGTGAGGGAGAAGCTGGGGCTTGGCACTCCGTCGGCATAAGCCTCTGTACCATTCACCGGTGCTTGAACCTCGATGCGGATGTCGAAGGTCTCTGTTCATCGTGAGCGCCAATTCACCGTTTGCTTCATCGGGATACCCACGGCCGGCGATGAAGTCGGTCTGATCCTATAATGACTGATCAAACGGTTTGTCTAGCTTGATGGGATTGAGATCCAAGCTCACAGGGGGGAAAACACAGCCAAGCTTAGGGCAAGCCGCCGTCCTTCGGAAGGTCTGAGCGAGTGTCGGTGTTGAGCTGACGAGGAACGCCAACAGTACGAGGAGGCCGTTGGCGCCCATCGCTCTTGATTGTTGTCTTGGGTTTCGTTCAAAAGGGAGAAGAGTACAAATGACACGGCGATGTGCAGGTCCCCCATTTTGGCAGATGTCAAGTAGGCACGTACGGGTTCCCACCTTTCGCGTCGTGGGCTCTAAAGCAGGCACGTTTGTGTATGAACAAAACTCTTGGCGGGGTCGTAATGGGCAAGCACGTTCGTTATTCGGACAGCTCCGCTGATGGCTCTCCCACGGTGTCCTCAAAGTGCCTCATTTCACAAAATGAAAACGTTCCGCTCTGCATCTACACCGCTGCTTCTCGCCGAAGTGTCTTCTAGAGACGACACAGGAGATCACGGATATATCTTCGGTCCGCCTGCACCCCTCCCATTTTGTCGCAGCGCTCCCTCAAACGTCGTCTCGTCGAGACCGTCCGAAACTATTGGGACCTCGGCTTCATCTCGTTTGGGGGACCTGGAGTCCATGTTGTGATTTTGAGGAAGAGATTTGTCGGGAAATTGCAATGGCTCGATGCGACAACTTCGCAGGACCTGTTCACGCTAGGTGCATCACCTCAAGATCTGGCCAAGCCCCTCAGCCGGGGCAGGGCCGTCGGGGGGAGATGTTATCGCAGTCTCTCTTTCAGGGCTGACTATGAATCCAAGTCTCGCTGACAAATATCTTCATTTTCAAAGGCAACGCCGGTCCAGGTCCCGCATCCACACAGCTCGCTTTCTCGATCGCGGTGATGAGAAATGGTACGATTGCAGGTCTTCTCGAGTCTTTCCATCTGGTCGTACGCCTACATCCTGATCTGTTTCCCACCCTGGTTGACGGGTCGGGTTTGTGGATGCAGACTGCCTGGGGCAGCCGCAATGGCTGGTCTTGGTGCTGAGATCCTGTTCATCCCATGATTACTTCCACCGGCCTTTCTCGTTCTCCTAACTGGCCTCAACACCGCAGCAGTGGGCTTGGTAGCGGTCGCGGCCTACCAGCTCAACACAAACGCGGTGACAGATGTTGTCACGAGGCTGGTCGTCACTGGAAGTGTCGCGTTTGGGATTACCTACCATGCACCATGGGTAGGCGCCACTGTTCTTTCGAATTATTGGGTTGGTCGGTGAGGCAAGCGTTACCCCGTTCTGGTAGTCATCGGGGGGCTGTCCACTCTGAGCTACAAGTATCGAAATATCCTTTCGAGTGCTGTCAAACGAGGGACACATGTTGACCGACAAAGACGCGGTTTCCTGCAGATCCAATCTCTTTTGATGCAGCATTCCAAGAATGTGACATGGCGGCATACTGTCAATTAATAGAAGGAAAACGTGACGCTGAGTGTCAGCGGCTCCGTGACAAGGAGCGGGATTTCTTCCATTCGTCTGTCATGTGTCCAGACCGAGCCGCATATCCAGTGGTCTCACATCTTCATCGGACCAGTTCTGCCTCTGGACATGTACCGTTCTGAGCGGATTTGCCCATGTCTCCGGTTTACAGCATATTCCCATAGAAACAGACGACATCCTTTGCTTTCTCGCTCCCGTTACCTTGGCCGTGATCGAACTACTTCCTTGTAAGGCTGCTTCTCCCTCCTTTGACATTCACGTCCAACCCAGGTCGACCACTAATACCTCGAAGCCAACCCAGCCTCCTTATCCCTCCTCGCCCTCTCCCTCGCCGCCCTTGCCAGATCGAAACTCTTCTGTTTCGGGTTCGGACTCTCGAAGACTGAGTCCATGTCCTCGAGCGAGAGTTGCTTGGTTTCGACTACGACGAGGTAGATTACGACGATGCCGACGACGTCCCAGGCGAAGAAGACGAGGTAGGCTGGGGGCGTCAGCGCGGTACCAGCCAAGCGAGGGGAAGGACGTGAGAGGAGAATAGGAGCGAATGCGAACTTGTTGGCGAATGGGAACGTAGGTCTAGGTTGGAAATGGACGACTCACTCTTCCAGCTTAGAGCTTGGAGTGCGGAAGGCAGACCGAAAGTATTGATGAGCGAGACCGAGTTCGTGACGATGCCCTGAAGAGCGAGTCCCTTTGCGCGGTTCTCGAAAGACAGGACCTCAGCGGGATAGAGCGCCTGCAACGGCGTCCATCCGAAAGAGAAGAACACCATGAACAGGACTATCACACCATGAGTACCGACCTCAAAGGAGAGAGGGGGTCACGCACAGATGAAGCTGATCCCCGCGTTCGCGCGCATTTGGTCCCCCTTGGAGGATAGCAGACCAGCGACGATGGCCATCCCGATCATGCAAGAAACGGCGGAGAAGAGCATCAGCTTGCGTCGACCGACGTGGTCAATGATCGCCGTCCCGGAGAGTGCGCCGATGAAGGAGGTGACCGAGTTTACGAAGTTGAGCACTCGTTGGCGGTCGGGGCTCGTAATGCCCGCTTGCTTTAGCAGTACCGGCAGGAAATCTAGTGGCATCAGTCATGCGTAGGTATCGGTGGGACGGGCCAGGTACAGGTGATGAGACCGTTTCCTGAGAGTTGACCCCAGACGGAAACGATCGCGCACAGCCCGAACCGATATCGAGCCGCAGCGGTGTGGAACAGGGCTCTAAAGTCCCAGAACCTCTTATCCGCGCCGGTCAAACTGATATTCTCCTGAATCTCCTGGATCTCAAGCTGGACCAGCGGACTGTTGATATCGTTATCCCTCGAATGGAGTCTCGCCAAAATCTGAACGGCGTGGTCCTTTCGCCCGCGGGTGTATAGCCATCGAGGCGACTCGGGCAGGAGCATTACGAAGGCGACATTGATGATTGCAAATCCCGCTTGGAGGTAGATCGGTGCTCGCCAAGCGTAGCTGGACTGTGTCCGACCAAAGGGGATGGAAATGCCCGACGCGATGATCTGGCCGACATAGTAAAATGAGTTGAGAAGACCCATCCATCGGCCCCGGTTGGACGGACTGGTGATCTCGGCGAGGTAGGATTTGGCGGATGTGGATGCCGTGGTGCAGCCGAGACCGGTGAGGAAACGACCACCTATGAACATGCTTTGGTTCTTGGCGTTGGCGGAGATCAAGGCGCCGACTCTGCGTATGAGTACTGGTCAGCGTGATGAAAGGATTGGTGGGCAGGACGAACATGAGGACGGAGTTGCCGATGAGCATGGAGAGACGACGACCGATCCTGTCTGGCAAGTACGAGGCTGGGAAGAAGGAGACGACTTGGCCGACGGTGTAGATACCCTATCCACGATCGATTCCCGACTCTACCCGTGGACAGAGGAGACTCACAAAGATGATCCCGGTCTTACTGGCGCCAGAACTGTTTTGCGCGATCCCAAAGAAGCTGAGGTACTGAGTCATCGAATTGATCGACGACATGATCGTCCCGTCGAACCCTGCTTCAGGTCAGTGAAAATTCCCATAGAGTAGCTCATCTCAATCTCTCACCGTTATCGCCGGAACACATGCAGACGACGAGTACGATACCGGTGAAGATCACCGTCCGCATACTGGCTATCGGCGGTCCCGGATCGGCTTGTTGAGCTAGCCTCAACGCCGCCGCCCGATCTTCCGCGCTCATTCGGTGCATTTCCCCCGCCTGAACCGGCGCGAGGACCGTATCCTTCATCGGATCGTCATCGTACGCGTTCTCGAGATGGTGAGAATTGCCCTTGTCTTCGAATCCGAGTTGCGACATCTTGCGGTTGGAAGCTTTGAAACCAGGACTCATCGAGGAAGGATGACCTTATTATAGAAGAGGTCTGGCGATCAGCCGGTCCCCGTCGACCGGCGCTCCGGGCCGCAGGGGTTTGCCAAAACGCAGTCAGCTGTTCTATCGCGCGTCCAGACGACATTGAGTTGGTGAGGCACGCAGGAATGACGGGTGATTGCGGTCTTCTTTGCGGGGATCGTCTCATGCAGCCGCTGCCCCGAATCTGCAATTTGGTTTCAGGACAAAATTCTTTCGGTGAAAAAGAGGTTTCGAGGTGACGATGGAAAGGGTCAATCAATGAACTGCGAGTTCACGGCCGATCGTAGCATGTAGGCATGTCTTGACCACATCCGTACTCGCACGTCCGCTATATCCGCAGCACTTCCCCCCCTCCCGCACCGATCACCGCATCCACCTCAATCTCCACCTTCATCTCCTCCCCAACCAACTTTGCCCCTCCAAAAGTCGTATTCGCCGGCCTCACCTCTTCTCTTCCGAACACCCGCCCATGTACCTCTACCACCTCGTCACAGTCCTCCACGTCCTGCAGTATTATCCTCGTACGTGTCACATCGCGTAATGATCCGCCGAGAGCGTTGATAGCGGATGAGATGATGTCGAAGATGTGTGTGGTTTGGGCGGAGGCGGATGAGCCGCCAATGATCTTGGAGCTTGGCAGGGAGGTCGCGGTTGTTCCAGATATCGTGATGGTGTTGCCGAATCGAACAGCGCGGCAGTAGCCCTCGCGTAAACTCAGCTAGGTGTAGTCGACTTATGAGGGGAAGACATACAGCAATGGGTTCCCAGACTGAGCTAGAGGAGAACTCCACCCTCCCACCCTTCCGAATGACCTCGTCGACCCTCTTCAACCTGTCCTCATTATCCGATATATGATCGCTCAGATCTCCCGCTGCCGTCAGGAAAGGCGGTCGGCGATACTCGTCCCCGCAGTCTCCGGGTACGTCCTCTAAGCCTTCCTGCGCTTCAGCTATCCTCCGCCGATCATCCTCGTCGAGTGAGAAAGAGAATGCTGCGAGGCTGGCGTCTGTGTGCTTTGATGATGAGGAGTTGAGCCGTGATCCGACGATCACTGCCGACACGCCGGGTATATCGAGGGAATGCCGGATGGCTACGGCCGACATGGGGACGGCATGTCCTTTGGCGATGCCGTCGACAACCCCCAGGACCAGCTGAAAAGCATCCCATCCGCCTGGATCCTCCATAAGCACGCTCTGGTGGAGGGGAAGAGGCAAAACAACACACAGGCAACATCGATGAACCGTTTATACTTCTTCAAACTCCAATTCTTCAGCTCTCCTGCTCCTGGTTCGGGTCTCCCGACCCATTTCTCACTGACGAATCCGCCGAGTAAGGTTCCGTACCCCAATAGTCCCACTCCATTCTCGGCACACCACTTTCCCATTTCGCCTTTCTCGACCCGCCTGTCGAGGAGGGATATCGAGACTTGGTTCGTAGCGATTGTGAAGCCTGAAGCAGCGAGAAGCTGGAGATGGGGGAGGTCGGTGTTGGTCAAGCCTAGATGTCGAATCTTGCCAGATGATCGGAGGGACGCGAGGTGATACAGGTTTATCCTGCAAACCTCAGTAAGGGCAAGGAAGTCGAGCGAGACGTACAGGTAGTTGGAATCCTCATACTTCCAGATATGATATTGTAGTAGGTCGAGCGATTTTTGGCCCATTCGTGAGAGCGCGAGATTCACTGCCTCTTCGACGATCTTGAGCGAGGTAGGACCGGGTTTGGGACACCATTTGGTGAATGCTTGAATGGGAGATTGGTGCGCCGAGCGGTAGGCACCAATGACGAGTTCAGCGGGCTATAGGAAGACGGTTCAGGTGGGTAGATGGGATAGGTGATGGACGGACGCCGTAGTCTGGTAATGTAGTCTCAGAATAGGTTCCACATCAGCTATGGGGGATTTGAAACATACGATCCGCCATGTCAAACCCCGTCAAACCCCTCTCGACGAGCTTCTCCATCTCCCGGACCGCACCCAGCATGTCCACTTTCGAATCATGTCCACCCGCGAGCTGCCATAGACCGGTGATGATCCGCGGTATCGTGAGCGGATGATCAGAGTCCTGACCGATGGTCGTGTACTCTATCCGAGGCGACTTCATGTTATGCGTCTGTCAGGGTGTAAAGCCAGCTAGTGATGCGACGGAATGCTCAAGGGGAATATTTTGGGAGTTGATTTCAATGGCCCAATGGCATTACGTAATGGTTTCAATCAAGTTACTGATGCTATTTCCGCGACGACCCTACATAACTCCCTTTGTCTCCTTTTCCTCATTCTCCAAACATCACGCCTTGGCCCGTGAGCGTAATACCTCATAGGAGGTCAGGCAGGATCTGGTGAGCCTTGGCAAAGGGCTTGAGGAAGTTGAGTTGCCAGAGGCTCTGGTGCCATGACTTGAGCAAATCTCACCAAGGGTTGGGCAATGCCTCATGTTCCGATCCTATGTCCAATCCCTCTTCGAGTCCTCCATCAGATACTGTTCAAGCGCGTTCTCTGCTTGCAATTCGCTACATTCCCATACCATCAGCACCGGCCAGTATCCCCTTTTATCAGGCTTGATTCACGTAACGCGAAGCTCTTGGCGAGCGCTCCCAGCTCGTCCTTCCCGAGTCCCGCAAAGTACTCTCTGAACTCATGACAATTTTCCTCCTACACTCATCTCTGTTCAGCCCACGATCCTCGCAAGGCGGAAAAGGAGGAAAGGGAAGTGCGACGCACTGAGAGGAGGATATCTCGCACGAGCCGACCAATATGTGTTGCCGGCGTCCAAGTCTGCGGATATCGTTTCGACAGGGAGGTCACCGCATCGAGGAACCAATGTTCGAACGGGTCGAAAATGTGACAGACTGGTTTATCGTCGCAGCCCCATTCGTCTGCTGCCAGTTCCTGCGATACGTCGGTTTTGCGTCCGAAAACCTTCCTACTGCTGGGAGAGACGTAGAGGTGAGCAGGAACGGGCAGCCCACCTTCTTTTTCTCGAGGAACGGTCTGAGTAGCTTCATGTGTGGTGTGTTCTTGCCGACATACACCATCCCTTGGTACCCGATATCTGCGAAGCCCATCCATCAGAATCAAAAAGATATGACGTCGCGGTGGGATCGGACCAACCCTTGTACAGCCAGATGGACCAGCTCGCGTGCGCCTTGGCGTAGATCTCAAGCTGCCAGTGATGAAGTTCTCCATGTTCACTGCGATGCGTCCTCATCAGCCTAAGGCCAACCTGACCGTATGGCGGTGATGGACGCAGTCCATCCTCCTAGATCGGCACCTGGCGATTTTGTATCAGCACCCGGCGGACAGACGGGGGCGAGTTCACCTTTGAGCAGGATGGGTTTCGCCATGGAGGACGATATTCTCGCCCTCGACGATGAGGTAGTCGATCTTCCTCGAGCCTTTAGACGCCATATTATCGGATTCACTTTGTCAACACTGTGCACGGAGTTCTCCGTGCGTCCGAGAGTCGAGATCTCCCACAATCAAGCCGACCTCCACCTCGTCATGTGATGGGCTTTCGGCGAGTTGCTCGACACCCCCAGTATTGCATCGGTGAGCTCTCGGTTTTTAGCAATCAATCAACCGAGCCACGAAAAGGCAGGTAATACTTGGTTTGCTCAGGGTGCCGGGATACCGTGCGCTTGTGCCGAACGGAACCGGCAAGCATCGAACCTCATTGCCGGTGAGCACATGATTCTTGCGGTCGGATAATACCCGGTAGATACCAGCGGAGCCCACCGCATTCAGCGTAAAGAAATGGACGGCAGCCATCAAAACCCTAATCGTAGGACCTGACCTTGTATTCACCGGCCCGGCGAGGTCCCGCTCAGAAGCTGTAAATGTGGTGTGGCGCACCATCGAGCTCCGCATGAGCCTCGGCGATGCTCTCTCCGTTCTTTCCACCGTAGTGAGATCCCCTCGAGAACGGTGCATACTCGGTAGGTTGGCTTTTGCTCCCTCTATCTTCCGCGACATTTTGTGTGGTCCCATGGAGATCGGCGATATATAGCTCGTCCTCATCGGACGGATCGCTCCCGTCTCTTCTCCTGCTACAGCAAAATACTACCAACGAATGGCAAGGAGTCAAGATGGAGCACGCCGTCAATCTCGCCACCAGTAACATGGACCTCAACCACCTCCTCGAAGGGGCGAGACACGATGGGTACCGTGGACATCTCGCCAAGCTCAACTTGATCCTCGTCAGTGTGGCTTTGCCCTCACTCCAAAATCACCCGGGAGATATACTTCGGCAAACGCCTCATTCACCATGCAAAAGGACAGCTTCTGGGGTTAGCTGTATTGAGTTGCTTTCCCGATGCCAACCGAGGGGTTCCATCGTTAACATCGAAGGAAAGGTACGGCACACAGCTAAATTATTATACGGCCCAAAATATATCCCTAAGTGGAAGCCGCCGCAGCCCCGTTCGGCGGCGGCGAATTCGCCCTGCTATCCAACGCCGCGGTTCCCGGTGGCGGAGGCGGCATCTGCACGAAACTGATCGCCGAAAACTGCCCTCTGCTGTCAATACCCAACGGACTGGAAGGTGATACAACGTACCATGTTGCACCAATCCCGGATGAGCTCTTGGTCGGAGTCGTTCCCTGGCACTTGGGCGCAGAGGGCACAGGCGATGTGGAAGACTTTGCCGCGGACGGACTCGCCGTTTGAAGCGAGGTCTTCGACCGGAATGCTGGTGACGAGATCAGCAAGCGTCGATGGGCTCGGGCAGAATACAAGGGCGAATCACTTCATGAGAAGGGAATGTATTTCGCGAGCTATGGCTTCCCGTTCTCGCGCCAGTTGTTCCTCATCCACGTACAGGGCCGCGCGCAGGTCATACTGCATTGTCATCAGCGGCATATAGGCGAAGGAGAAGCTGACATACCAGAGCAAACTTCGCAATCGCCGCGGTGATAAGTATGTTCGCCCGTTGCATCGCGAATACCTGTCGCAAAGCCCCGGTAACATTGATCATCGGATCCTGAATCGCCTCCGGCATCTCCCTCAATACCTGATGCAATCGATCCTCTGCCGTCAACGTCCATTCCGTCGAGATTGTATGGAGGTTCGAGAGGATACACCGATGGTGGAAGAAGCACTCCGATAAGATGCGAAACATCCGGCAGACGGAGACGAAGCCGGCGATGACGGATGTTCGGTTGGGCGGTTGTGGGAATATCCCTTGAGAAGTGATGAAGTCGTCGTCGATGGGTTCGGGGAGCGAGGGGACCCCTTGGAAGTCATTAATGAGCATAGGTGGGCCGGGGATTGCGCGGGTCCTGAAGGCATTAGATGAGAACACCGGAGTTGAGCAGACTGAGGACTCGCTTGTCGCTCGCATATAGCTGCCAGAAGACCCTCCGCCGGAGTTGTACCTCGATTGCATCCAGACCCAATATATTTGTCTTGGCATCGCTGTGCATTCCCATCGAGAAGGCAAGCTGTATCGCTTGTCCCAGTCTTGCTCCGGCAGTATGTCCCAGTCCAATGGAAAGGAGGTAAAATGTATCGCTGCAATGAGTCGATCATATTTTGAGCAGAAGAGGCTTGACTGACAAGATGATCGTGCTGATCTGCGTGAGATTAGTCGGACCGTAGTACGTCCGTTGCAGCGCTTTGCATGTCCGATGACACCGCCGTTGAAGGCGTTTGAGACCGTCGATATCGAATTGGTCATTCACCAATCGGCTCGTAGGTAGCTGAGAAATAACGTAGGCGACTGGTAACATCAGCATGCTCCAAGCTCAGAAGCCTGGCTCACCGATGCTGAGGAGGAGTGCCCGGAAGTCCGTATCTCGCAGATCCCGGCGGGTGGCGAGATGCTCCGCAAATGTCGGTCGATGGACGAGCGGCAGTAGAGGGTAGAGGTATTGCAAGAACAAGGAGATGAACAGGGAAATGTTCGCCCAGCTCGTCACATCCTCCAACTGCGGTTCTCTCCGCGTCGAGTTCGCCAGATTCGCCAGTGCCCCGGGAGCCGTCGATGATCCGGCGAGCGAATGTTCCGGACTCTCAAGTGACAAAAGGTGCGCCTGATCCGAAGCGAATTGCATGGGTATGCTCTGCCCGTCAATGGAGAGATTCGTTGTCCCCGTCCATAGTCCCCCCGTCCCATCGAGCATGGAGTCCAGCCATCCGAGCCCGCCGAAGTCACCGTTCCCCTTCGCGCCGGGTGAGAACGCGAATGAGGAGAACGGTCGAGCCGGGGTGGGATTCAGGGTGGATGAGGTGGCGTGAGATGGCTCATAGTCGCCTAACTCAAGGTTCGAGTCGCCTAGCTTGATATGAGGCTCGGCGACGGCGGAGAGGGATGAGCGGAGAGCAGGGTCGATGGGTGGGTATGGGTAGTGCAGGTGGTGGGGGGCGCTGAATTGGGATGAGCGGGAGGGGCTGGTGATGGTCATTTGCGATTGAGCGGCTTTCATAGCCAATGCGAACCTGGCGTCACGACATAAGCATTCCGCGAGCCAGCAGACTTAAGAAGCAGAGCACACGAGTTCTTCCTCCCCGGCTTCTTCTTGACGTAGTCGTGTGTGCACTCCAACGTGAGCTTCTTGCACCCATCGCATGCGCCATCCCGCTCAACTTCATCCTCAGTACATTTGATCTATTCATCTCTCAGTGACAAAGTCCAATATCAAGAGGGACCCACCTTTCGCTTCCGACAATTGTCACATGTCCTTTTAGCCTTACTCGTACCCAGCATCATGGCTTGCGGGGTGTTGTGCAGGGTGAATGCGAATTCGGGGATCTCGACGGGGGAACGGGAGGAAATACGGCAAGAAGGCGGAGAAGACGATTTGCGATGCTCCACCGAGTTCAGGTCCAATGCCGGGTGGCGTTGTGGTGAGAATGTGCTAAAGTCGGAGGAGGGATAGCGAGGGATGTTGTTTACAGGATGGAATGAAGACATGTGATTTGCTGCGATGTTGAGGTGGAAGCAAGAATAGGTGGAAATCCGGCGACCAGCTTGTGCCATTTCGGACCCTGAGCTTCTCTCCTCCGAGGATAACGTAAGTCCCGGCTAGCAAACGCCCCGGGCTCCAGGATTAGTGAAATGGGGAAGACTTGAGCATCGTCCTCGAGCATCATCTCATGGATTTGAAAGGGGCGTTTCGCTGGGTGCTGGATAAATAGTCGGATGGGTAGGAAAGTAATCTTATAAATATTGCTAATCTTCTTCAAAGTCTTGAGGCGCCTACTTATCCTCAGTTGAGTTGAGGCAAGTTAGGATGGGGCCTAGTATTGCGAGTAGAAGTACAAAGCTCGCGAGAAGAAGACCTAGTGAGCCGTGCGAGTATAGACCTGTCCAAGTGCTTGGATTTGAGTGAAAGCCGCAAACCCCGAGTCAGACACAGTAAAGGCGAGGTAACATGGGTTAGGTCTAAAAGAATATCTAGGCCAAGATAAAGAGCAGTAGCTTGACCTGTAACAGTGAATACATACAACAAGATTGCAGCTGTGGGCAACCCATGTAACAGCACTCTTATTGTTGAGATTTGCTCAAGGATGATGGTGTGTTTTGAGTGCCATTGTACCAGCAATTCAAGCCTATTGGTAGGTTATCAGAACACTTGATGCAGGCAAAATTCCTGCCATACCCAAAGATGCAAGGCACCTGGGCTGCCCAGCACTCAGTACATCTGGTCAGTCCTTGGTATGAGCTTCTATCGTCATATTCTGTTGTCTTGTACTTGTTAAAGTCTGGGTCCCAAGAAGTAAACTGATGTGCTTATCTTCAGTCGCATCCTAAGCTGTACTCACTCACACTGTGGTTCCCATGACTTCACGTATTGACGCAAATCCAACGGAACCCCATCGTTGTCCTGATCAGGTCGTGATGCAGGGTTCAGAGAAGAGCGTCGATCTGTTGGGGATATCACTTCTGAGGTATACCTGAGTGTATTCTTGCTGCCAGACGGCTTTCCTGGCTTGCTCCTTGACAATGACTGCTTGGACTAAATCCCGTCAGCTACTGATGGCAGACTCCGTCTGGAAGATTAGACCAACCATAGTGTTGAGTTTTGATATGGATGACTGAGTGGGAGATGTAAGAGACCAGAAGAACAAAGCCATAAACTATCAAGTTTGGATATCTCTATAGCTTCCTTGAATAGCAGGCGGTGATGAAGATGAAGGTGATAATCAAACAAAGGAGACCTCCCTTTTGTTTGGTCTCACCGGATTGGGCTGTACAGAGATCAGTGGCAGGAGGAACATTGAAAGTACAGATTTGATCATCATCTGAACAGTTCTACTGCTCAGGGCTGATTCAATGTGTTCTGGGAAATGTATATGAGGCAGAATCCCTGCTGTGAATAAGGCAGCGCCAGCATTTACCTACCAACTGGTTTGCAGGAGCAAAGTGGGACTATACTACATGTCTTGCAAGAGCAGGGTCAAATCAAAGTGCGTGCCTAATACATACAGTCATAAAGTGGTAGACCTATAAAGGATGGAGGGTACCTTGAATTGTCACCACCAGAACCATACAACATGTATACCAAACACGGCCTCAACCAAGGCTTCGTTTCTCATACCTGATGACACTTGCTCATCAAGGGGCATGACAGTGCAAGAAATTGCACCTTCCGTCGGGGCATCCTAGCCAGAAACTTGCCAAAGCTTGCCGTCTCCAGGTATAGGCAAGATGGAAGTACAGAGAAGAGGATGTGTATTTTGGCAAAGTAGGCGTCCACTGTCAGGGTGCTACGCCGACCAGTGATAAGGCCCGACGTCCAACTCCTACGACTAGCGATCGTGGCCGAAGGTGGCGATTGATAGGCAAAGAGGGTTCAGCGTCAAAGGTACTGTCGGGGACGTA
>JAABUW010002340.1_pt1 | contig 29055 bp, 24 predicted proteins | sample 5560081 | NCBI WGS metagenome assembly JAABUW01 (sample SAMN10711882, study PRJNA513363) | rock metagenome | isolation source: Antarctica rocks | place: Antarctica: Victoria Land, Knobhead sud | reverse complement strand
TTTGAATTCTTGCTAAATGCTCAATTTCTTGACCTCACGATTTCTTGAAGTGAGAAATTTCGATTTCTTTTATTGAATTCAGTGTTTTTTGCACTTTGTTCAATATTTGATATATCTGCGTGAGTCTATCTTTGCACTTCTTGACTTTTCGAGATAAGTTCTTCTTCGTCTCGTTTCAGTTCAGATATTTCGATGCGTTCAGATCTAGGTTCAATTCGATAGAGTATTGAGATGAGTACAAAATAAATGTTCTTTTCCTGATAGAATGTTTTTTCGATAACTCAACTATTCAAATTGCATAGTTCTTGCACTTTTGATCTAATCGCATCTTCATCGACGAGATTTCAACTTCTATTTGCATAGTCTCTATCGATGATGTTCGAAATGCATTCAGAATTTTTCGTAATGCAGCGTTTTGCAGTTTGCGAAATTTGACTAAGTAGCTTTTTTGATTATTCCACCATATTTCGGCGTCATAATCGCTAATAGACGTGATGCATGTCAGGTATAACTGCTTTTCTGATTTGACATTTAGTTCTCACTCGCTATTCATTAATCTAAATAACGAGTGTAACGTTCTTGTGACTGTCGCGATTTTCGTTTGCACATGAACTTTGAAGTTGAGCTTTCGATTCAGTCAGACTTCTAGTCATCGTACGCATGTCTTTGATTTTATGACCGTGTTATTGAGTAGAATAATCATTTGGTTGAGTGTCGTCTTGTGACTTTCAAAGTGTATCAATTCAGATTTCGAGTCATCGAATTGCACTGCGTTGTTCTCAGCTCATGTGAAAGCGATTTTTGCTGCGTTTTCCAGTATTTTCACATTCTTGTCAATATTTCTTCCCTCAATGTATAGCGTCACGTCGTCAATATAGCTGAGTGACTGTAAATTTTCGAACTTTGCGCGAATCTTTGAAAACAGATATCGAATATAAATTAGAAATAAAATGAGCGAGATAAATGAATCTTGTGATATTTCTGTGCTTATTTTCTTTGGTTTCTGACGTTCGTCGTCAAATGCTAAGTCAATAACTCGATTTTGTAAGAAACATTTTACTCAATTGATTAAATTGACTGATATTTTCAATTTAATCAATATTTTGACCAGCTGTTTCAACGCAACATGATCAAAGACTTCTTTGACATCTAGAAGTAGACAGGTAAGCGTGTTTTCTCGACTTTTCGTCATTTGCACATCATGTACTAGATTTAGTACTGCGTCTATAGCTGATCTTTGTTTTCTGTCTCTCATTTGATCAAAATTCAGCAGTTTATCATTAATTTCAGCTGTGTAAGACAGTTGCACTGCTATTATTTTTTCTGCTACTTTGTCTAAACAGTTTAGCAGCGTAATAATTCTGTATGTCTTTGAAATTGAATAATTCGATTTGTCTGATTTTTTCAGAATAATTCTCATGCCTTCGCGTCATATCTTCGAATGATAGTCGTTTTCAATCAAATCTGAGTACATTAAATTGAAGATTTTCGATATAGTTTTGTACGCTCGCTGTATGATTGCGAATGACATATCGTCTGATTCGAATGCTTTTCTGAGTGCTGAGAAGTTAATAGCGTGCTTGATTTCTTCTTCAATAACTCTTGATCACTGTATACTTTCGTTCAATAGTAATTCTTCATTGATTTGAATTTTCGATGATGATGAGTACATTGCTTTCAGAAATGCCTCGCACTTTTCATTGAATTTGATCTTCAATTCTTTTTGCGAGTTTTGTATCGAGAATAGCTTCTCGATTAGACGTGATTTAGTGAACTTGTAGATCTGAAACACTTTTTTTTCTTTGACGTTGTTCAAAAAATTGATTCAGAATTGGTTTTTGATCAGCTTTATTGCATCATGATATGAATTTCGCATTTGCACTATCTCTGCTCATGCGTCGTCATTTCTGCATCTTTTTCAGATTCGTCTATTGAAAATATGTTGTATACGTTGCATGCAACATACATAGAACACGATCTCTATGCTGATTTTCCCCTTAGACTCAAGAGATTACTCAAAGAGTTTTCTTGCGACAGATTCACAGTTCAAGACAAATGAAATCTCTCACTGCTCAGATTTCGACAGTTTACTTCTTAAGCATGAGTTGCAGACGTATTGCAGTCGATTTCTTCTTTAATCATATCGACATGCGCTACTGTTTTCTCAAGCTATACAGATGATGTCTTCGACTAGAAATTGATTCTATCATCAAGACATTTGAGAGTCAGAACTCAGTGAAGAAATGAGATTCTTGAGATCGACAGTCGTCATCATTGTATATCATGCTTCGCAGACGCTCGCTTCGCTTGTAAAACGTGCAACTCATCTGTTTTGCGTTATCTGTAGAGATCTTTCTCATGCAGATTGATCATGTTTTGCAGAGATGTTCATATGCTACACTTCTAATCAGACAGCGTAGTTCGATCATTCTTTACTAACTCGCTTGTGTTTCTCTTCTCTTAATGAAGTCTTCTCGTCAATGTATTGCTTACATATAGAATGTCTGTGTCTGAACGTCTGTTAAACGATATTAATGAGACTCTTGAGTTTGCTCATGTTGAACTTAACGAGTCTCGTGAGTTGCTCATGTCGTAGTAACAGACACGCAGTCTTAACAAGATCTATACATAGTTAGCACGTAGATCTAAAGAATGTTCATGATTCAAGTTCTTTCTGCTAATCATTCTCAACAGATCAAACACAAGAATGTTCTGTTTCAGTTCTTGTCATTGCAATGATAAAATACTGAATCGAATGATTTTCATAAGCGATTTTTCTCGTAGTTCTGCGTTCTATTTGACTTTCTCATCTGCGTGCAGATTGCTTGTAGCATGCGCATTGAGATTATTGAAGTCTGCGTGATCGCGAAAACTCTGCATGCGATCAATGCACAGCACTTCATCATCATGCAACGTCTTGATGTCATTCAAACTTTTGATAATCTTTAAACTCTACTGTAGCTAGACAGTAGATTCATAGTCAGCATCGCGTACAGATGAGTTTCATCGCTGACTCAGCGCACTGAGATGATGACGTGACTAATACTCATACAGAAACAGATCAGACAGATATAAAGAGTAGTCTGAAGAAAAAGATTCAACGCAGCTCATTTTTGATATTTGACATCAGAAATGACTCATCAGCATCTGCATCTACACAGAGATTATGCAAAGTCTCACAACGCATTACTGATGCAGTTATGCATGAGAAAAATTGACTTCAATCAATTTCTACATGAAAGATGAGTACTTGATGTTGCTATGATGATATGCAAGTGCAACAAAGATCAAATGTTAATCAAGCACATTTTATTAACATGTTTTAAATGAAAAGTAAAATAAAAGACAATGCAACGTGAAGAGAATATCACGAACTTGAGAAAGCTTCTAGAAATCATGAGCATGATAACAATGATTATTCAAATGATACTTTCAACAAGCATACTGAATCAATTTCAGACTGTGACATCATTAAAAAGTCAGATAAAAGAGAGAAAAAGTAGAAAAGAAACAAGTTTATAAAGTTCTTGCATTGAAAACAGTTACAGTATAGAGTGCAGAGAAAAGCGATAGTAGATACAAAAAGAGCATTATGCTAGCGCAGCGCTCGCTACATTATATAGAATCTTGCATAAACTCATAATGAGTGTTGAATCAAGTAAGAATAAAAAAAAAATGCTTTAAACATCATTTCTGATCTCACTATCATTAAATACATCTGTCTAACTTTTACAAAGATAACATCTCATGTGAAAACTTTAAGATAATTAAGTGCTAGCATTTTTGTAACATGATCTGCTTCTATTTGATAAAAATATGCATTTCATCATAATTTCATGTTGAGCTGAACTTTTAAAACTCATACATTCAATTTCAACTTAATTACTGAACTTTTTATGTGCATGCTGATCATCATGTTGAATTTTTTTGACTTTTTGATGAAGTGTGTAAATTCATATTTCTTCAATGCAAATGTAACATCATGAATTCAAGCTCACTTTATGCAAACATTATATGTCTTGCTCAGTATTTTGCAAATTTCTTCAGTGAATCTTTTGTAAATCAGAATGTTGATGTCATTTACAAAGTCAAGAATCTTGATTTTAATTTTTAATGCTTTGCATTTTTCAATTAAGCTTATGTTGAAGAATAAAAAGAGAATTGATGAAATGAAGAATCTTTGTGATATGTTTGCATCTACTTGACGCATAATGCTCATCTGATCATTGAATACTAATGATGACTCTTTGTCTTTCAAAAAGCTGCACATTCATTTAATTATATAATTTAATGTTCTTTTCATTTTTAAAATATGCAAAAGTCTGATGTGCAAGACTTAATCAAATGCTTTGATGACATTTAAACTAAGCATGAAGATTATGTACTTGATTTTGCAATCTCATACAGTATGTACTTAATTTACAAGTAAATTCAGCGCTGAGATTATGAATCACTTACATCTCGCTCTCATTTGAGCATCTGAAAGCATGTGATGAAACTTAATGATATCACTTAGTTTTTTTATCATGATTGATTTCAGAGTTTTACTCATGATATTCAATAAAACAATGAATCAATATGTTTTTAAATCAATGTAATCATTCTTCTTTGATTTGCATAATACTATTGTTTAAGTCTTTTTGAACTGTTTTGAATAATATTTATATATCATACATGTGAGCTGACAACAAGATTCATCTGTACATGATGTTGACTACGAATCTTTTGATTCTATTCTGTGTTCAAATAGAAGTCAAAAGAGTCAAGAGATCTCAATTCAACGCAGTTCAAATGATGTTAAAATGTTGCGTGATCAGAAAAGTCATCATGCAGAGTTTTCATTCACACGACAACATTTCTTCTAACAGTCACAATTGATTTACGAAGAAGATTAATGACATGTCGATGTCAGTAAGAGATGAAAAGATACTACTAGTGAAAAAGATAACTCAGATGAAAAGTCTGCAAGTTGTGACTACAAGTGATTGAAGAATTTGCAACTTGTCAACTGCGTCAATATTGAAATGTCTTCATCACATCAACAATGTTGTCAAGTAATTGATGAAAAGATATCAGGTAAAATAGTCGTTTCAAGTATTGAGAGACGTGACTACAATGCTCAAAGAAGTAGTGACTCGTTGATCACGCTGATATATTGAAAGAGCTTGAGCTCATCTTCTTTACTTGACATCAAGTCATTCATCTATTCACGTGAAAAATCGAAAGCTCAAGAGAATGATCAGAACGCATTCTCTTTCATTGATCAGAGTCAAACATTGAATGATTGCAATTGCATGTTTATACTAACAATTCATTCAACGTCTACGTGACACAAGTCAAATCAAGAGAAAAAAAGAATTACTCAGTACAATCACACTCTATCTTTTCATCATGTGCATCTCTCTTTCATCACATATTTCTCTGCTCAATGAATGATAATCATTGAGTAAGAGAACACAGCTCTACGTACGTTACAATCATGAGCATCACAAATGCAAAGAAAACGTCTTTCATCTTTGAATCAAAGATCAAATCAAAACATCATTGTATAGAATATTGTCAATGAAGAGCAGAGCAAAGATGATGTGTCATAATCAAACAGCACAGACACTTTCATCAAGAGTTTACTCAAGCATCACACGCTGAATAGAAGCTATAAATTCATTACTTGATAACACAGTGTCAATCTCATTGTTTCAACTGCGTGAAGCAGTCGTATAGACGACGAGTGATTTTCTTTCTCAGAGAGTTTTGTTCACTCGATATAAATAGCATAAAGTTTCTCATGAGTCAAGTCTAAATCAATGTTACAAGAGTGTATGAATTACAATTACAATTACAATTATCATACATATGTTAAATAAATTCATCAGCATCAAATTCAGTTTTGCAAAATCTGCTTGAAGTACTTTGTTTGAAATTTCAGATGCTTTTGATGCTTTGTCTGCTTTTACTCATTTAATCATCTGCTTCATCTCATCTTTTAAAATGAGTGAAATGAATGATATTATTAATGATATGAATGAGCTTGAAATGTCACTGACATCTGCTTAAGAAAGTGATGAAAAGAATTTCTCTTATAACATCTCAATTTTTTCTTCAAATAATGTTATCATATGATTAATATCATTGCGTTTCAGCGTTGAAAACTAAGAAAGCTTTTTGAGTAGTTGACTTTCAATTCTAGCTCATTTTGCAAAGCATCACATTGATTTCAATGCATTGCTTAATTCATGCATCTGTAATTTAAAGTGTAAATATTTTATCTTTCTGATAATCTTGTTTTTATGATCATTGTGCTTCAGATACTCATTTCATGCTTCTAAAGTATTTTATGTTTTTCACATGATTTGCAATCATCTTGATTTCATTACTACTTTGAAGCAGTTCTGATTTCAGAAGTCTCTTGCTTAATTTAATGTCTTTGTTTAAGATAAACTGATCATTAAGTCGAGTTTTCATATTTACATTCTGACTTGACTTGATTACTTGAATTGAATCTTCTGACTCGACTCAAATACTTGAGTTAAATCTTCTGACTTAACTCAATATTAATCTTGAGTCAGAGTTCAATTCAAGTTCTTGACTCAACTCGTCAAGCAATCGAATATGACGTCAAGAGAGTTAAATATAGAAAAAATTTCCGATTTTTTGCTTTTGCATTATGTTTTTGCATTATCTTTTTGATAGAAAGTCATAAAGAGAAACATGAAGACTATTTGATAGAAAGTCATGACGAGAAAACATGAAGACTGTTTGATAAAGAGTCATGAAGAGAAGTCATGAAGAAAAGTCATGAAGAAAAGTCATGAAAAGAAGTCATGAAGAGAAGCTATGATAGAAAGTTATGATAGAAAGTTATGATAGAGAGCTATGATAGAAAGCTATGATAGAGAAACATGAAGGTTGTTTGATAAAGAGTCATGAAGAAAAGTCATGAAGAAAAGTCATGAAGAGAAAACATGAAGGTTATTTGATAGAGAGTCATGATAGAAAGTCATAATAGAGAGTCATAATAGAATATCTAGCTATTTACCTTCATGTCTTGACGAGTCGAGTCGAGAATTTCAAGTCAATACTCGATTTCTACTCTTTAACTTGACTTAATTACTTGAGTCAAATCTTCTGACTCAACTCAAATACTTAAGTCAAGAATTCTGACTCAAATCAAGTCTTGACGAGTCAAGAACTCAACTCAATCTCAATAACTCAACTTAATGCAATCAGTTTAGTTTAAGAAGTAAATTTCTTTATGACTTCTTGTAACACTTAAGTAATCTTTGCTACTTTGTTGTTTATCACAGCTTTGTTATTCAGTGAGTAATTTGTAGAAAAATGTATTCTCAGATAAGCACTTAGTGTTTCTGTATTCATTTTTTTTCAAAGTCAATGAAACAAAAACTACATTGAGACTGTGTATAAACATAACTTTGTGATGATTGAAAGATAATTTGATCTTTGATGTAAATCAATTCTTACTTTGCATTTGTGTATCATGAACTGTAATTTCATGCTGTCAAAGATTACATTTACTGTCGTGAATTAATTGTGAATCTTTCAAGTGATTGTGTCTGATTTCAGCAGCAGTTTCAGTTCTGTATTTGTAATAATGTTTAATAGAATATTGATTACTGTATAATAAGTGAAGCATCTTTAATTTTTTCAATGTAAATGATGTAGATTAAAGTCTTTTATCACTAGCTATTTACAATCATCTTTGAGTAATTTATTTAATCAAGAAATAGTTGATGATTCTTCTGTAAAGATAATGAATAGTGAACATAAGTTTTAAATGTTTATGAGTCTTAAAGTCTGCATTTCATTATTTATGCTGCAAGTTAGTATCTTAATTGAGCAGATGTTTGATTCAACAGTTTTCATTATTTATTAATCAAGTCTTAAACATTTATTAATGTATATGCATGTTCTTGCTTGTGATGATGAGTCTTTCACAAGATGAAAGAAGTTATAAGTTGAGCTGAAAGTTTGCAAAACATTGCTGTTACAATCTTGTTTCTGTATGACTATTATATTGAATTTTCAAATTTTTCTATTTATCAGAAACAACTTTTAAACTTTTAATGATTTTCTGATGTTATATTAAAGAATTTGCAGAAAGAATTAATTTATCATAAAGTTATTTGTAGCTGTTGTTGACTTTGCGCTGAAACAGCTTTTTGTATGCTTTCAGTCGCTGAAAATTTTTTGCATTTTCTGATTTGTCACTTCTGAGTTTGCTCAGATATCATTTCTTCTGAGTCGCTAATCATGCATGAAAAGCATTTAACTCATTTTTTCTTGATATTTATCATTTATTACATTGATTCGTTAACGTTTTAACTGCTTGTTCTCATCATGACATTCATTGAACTCAAAAAATTTGTTGAATTTAAAGAATTCATTGAACTTAAAGAGTCTGAAAACAAGATTGAGAATATCACAGTGTACAACTGTATCTTGATGCTTCAGAGTATCTTGTCAATCTGTTTCTGTAAATTTCTGAAGATTGTTTCATCTGTTGATGTCACTTGAGACATGTGCATCTTCAAAATTCATGACTTTCATTACAGTTCATGCAACGTCTTTTATTCAAGAATACAACGCATTCTTTAATGTGATGTTTATCTGTGCATTTGTTGCAGCATTGCTCTTTCTTGCAAAACTTGATCATATGATTAAATTTAAAGCATCTGAAGCATTGTATAATGCAACAGTTCTTTTCAAACAATTTGCATGCACATTTCTGATATGAATTCAGCATGCTTATGTTTAATAAATAATTCATCATCATTTCATCAAGAAATTTTGTTGAGTGTTTAATCACGTAATTAGTTGATAAATTAAATGATTTATCATTTTGATCAATCTTTCTTCTTATAAGATCACTTTGACGTGATTAGCTGCAAACGCATGTTTAATCGCTTAAATGACATTATTTATCACATTGACATCGTTTATCACATTGACATCATTTATCATATTGACATTGTTTATCACAATTCAGTAGATCAAGTGATAAATCTGATTTTGCTCATCAATATTTTACACTCAATATTCATGTCAAGTGTCTTGCATCATGTTGTCTTGTAATGTATAATTTTTGTTCTAAGCATTATATCTATCATTGATATATTTGATCTGATTGTCACTGTTTTCAAAGTAGATGCAAATCATGTATTATGTGTTTCTTTTTTAAAACTTGTCATCTTATTTCTTTACATATTATTTGCTGAATTAATATTTCATCACAGTTAAATCATGATCATAAAAATTGTAATTGCTTTATTAAGCATTGACTTGATTTGAATCAGAATCAATATTATATTTGTTTAAGCAAACTTGACAGTCTTTAACGATTTTTAAAGCTAGATGTTGCTCAGAAAGTCGCTCTGAAATGTCAAACACTATCATCATTTAAATGACTGTGTTTATGAAGTAAATGAGTGAGACGAAAGCGAGTTTCTAGTTGAATCTCAGAAGATGAGTGAAGAAACATAAATAAATGAAGAGAAAAACAGAAGAGAGAATCGTTTATTTATTCTCTGTTACTCATTATGTTTAATGTCTGTTTATAGTTGAAATGACAATCTCTTTTATTTTGTTTCATGATTTCTCTCTCTCTTTGCTTGTTGATAGTTTACAATCAAGCTGAATCTTTAAATGTAGAAGCATTGTGACTATTTACTGTGAAGATTATCACTCACTAGAATTGTCTTGTGATACTGTCATTGACTTTGTTCATTGCATACGCTTCAGCATAACTCGATATTTATTCTCATCATTCAAAATGTTGTTCTTCACAACGCTTTTTATATCATATCATAGATTAGTTGTCTTTTTCATCTCACATGCTTCAAGAAACTCTGAATAACTTAGTTTGTAATCAAAGACAGTGCTCTCATCAGTGTTTGCTTTATGTAATATATATTGATCTTCTTCAAGAAATAAACTGAACTTCGAAATGTTTGTCAAAGAGTTGATTGATTTCTCTTCATTAACAACTCTTCATTTCTATGTGTTGCTTAATGTCATATCATGATTAACATCATGAAAGTAAAACTTCTTATCTTTTTCATGTGACGTGAAGCTCTTGAAGTCAGATCAATCAATGAACTTGACGTAGAAAATAAATCAATCAATGAACTTGATGTAGAAGATTGAGATAACAACGTGAAATCAAAGATTGCTTTTGATGATGATAATACTGACACACTTGAAGTCTCGTCATTGCTCATAAGTTTCATCAAGTCATCTAATCTATGATGATACAAATCAACATGCAACTTTATTGTGCTCTGATTCATTAATTTCTTAAAATTCACTTGTTGTTCAACTTACTTTCAAAGATAAGTTAAAATTCAAATTTGTCTTTTCTTACTCAAGTGCTTGACTTTGAGCGTGTTGAGAAATCTTTTATAAACGTTTAAAGAAGATAGATTAATGATATGCGAAGAGCATTTTTTTTTTATTCTAGCGAAAGCAAAATGTACATGTAACAGAAGATTCTTCGAATTTTAGTAGATTCAATTTCTCTTCTGTCTCATATTCTTGAATCAAGTGTCATATCATAATGACAATAAAGATCACTGTCTTTATTTGCAATGAGTTGAAGTATGTATTCATTAAATGATGATGATTTAAACTACTTTCTGTAGCAAAATAACAATGTTCAATTGACGCATATATGATTTCAACGCAAAAACGTTGTTTTTCTGACTGATGATCAATTAATTATGTCTCATATTATGAATGTTATGTACTTTGATGATATTTGAAGCAATAAAGTTGTCTTCATTCAAAAGATCTGCTACATAGTCTTGCATGTTCAACACTTTGATGAATTTATAATGACTGTCAATAAGTTCTTTAATCTTGAAAGTTATCTGATGATGTATATCTTCAATACAATCATACATCTGCTTCTCAGATGATATTAGTGCATAATCAGAAATATAACTTTATTTGATACAACAATATCTTGCGTTTCTCAAAATCTTTCAAATGAGAAGCAGACTTGCGCTTGATTCATTCTATCTTTTTCAGTACATGACATTAAACTCATCAGATTTTTCTAATAAGATCATTAAGCATGATCTTTTAAGTCTTAGATCATGAAAAGTTGACTTTGACAATATCATTCTTTCTTGAATTTAGTATAATGTAGAATTCTGAGAACATCGCAACTCTGAATATGAGTATACATACAATCATAATCATTTGATGACTATCTGATGATAAATAATCTTGCACGTTAACTCAAGAAAGATTATTTCATACTAGTTTAATCACTTTAATGTTGCTTGCGTTCTCTTTTCTGATATTTCTCTTTGTGTAATGATCGTGATTATCTTCATCTGCTTTAAGACAAAGATTCTCATTCATGTCTTTGAATTCATCGCTAACGCTAGATTCATGTATACTCATCATTGCATGATGTTTTTTCTTATGTTGAATAAAGTTACGATTCAACATGTGATCAAAACGTTCACTCTTTTAAAATCTCAATGCATTAAACATTCTTGCGTTGTTTTATGTATATCTTATGATCAGATCTCTTGAGAAATAAGTCAGATTAACAGAGTCTTGAAACAACTTATTAAAAGTTTCAATTTACTTGAAAAATTCAACGAATCTTTCAAGAATGACGCTCAATTTCACTTTCAAGCTGATAGAATGAGATCATCATCTTTTTTGATTGTTTCAGATGTGCAAATATGCTTTCAAATAAACAAAATGAGTTTAGCTTCTTCTTTGAATGCATCAAGCATGAGTGTATATTTTCTGTACTATTGATTTCTAGATTGACAATCATCAAGATTATCATCTTTGTATTTGTTGAAAACTGTGAGTGAAAATATCTTTAGTGTGCTTCTCATTCTATCTGCTTCTCAATAATCTATGAAGCATTCTGAGTTTGTCTCTTCAGATTTACTCATTACTGTGATGTAAAAAAAATGTTCATAAGAAAGCTTGCAGAATTCAATGAATAAACAATAGCAGATTGTGAATTCATGCTTTGTTGTGATCAGAGTCAACGATCATTGATTATAATTGAAATTACTAAGTTAGTTGAGTTAATTTCATGATTTTGCGATGAATCATGCTAAATCATGTTAGTTTAACATATTATGCAGATTGTGATAGTCTGAGTTAGTTGAAGTTAGTTTAATTTAGCGCTAGATCGTGTTAATTTAACATATCATGCAGACTGCAATAGTCTGAATTAGTTGAAGTTAGTCTATCTATTATATCTTACAAATCTGCTTATCAACATTTTGCAATTTCAACAGATTTGACACAGTTGTTGATAATGTAAATTAGTCTAAGTTAGTTTAACTTTCTGTCATTAAATGAAGCATTTGATCATCAGAACATTGTAGAGATTTGATGTTAAAGTAGCATAAACTATCTGTCTCTTCTTTCAAATCTTGCAAATCATGTCATACTCTTTTCATTTTTCTTCTTCATGATATCAATGATCATAGTCAATCATTATAAACAGCAGTTCGTGAAGTAAGTCATAATGATAATATCAAACTGTAACAGATGATTAATGTTCTGATTTCTATTATCTTCATAATAAATGTAGTATAATAAAGAAGTAAAATGAAGCATCTGATGCAATATGCGAAATTTCAAGTTCTTTGAGTTCATAATGCGAGTCAATCTCAGAGAAATTCATATGTTAACGTTTTCAAAGTTCTTTTCAATTAAATCAAGCACACGAATAACGTTGTTCTTTTCAGAAAAACGATGTAGTCTGATCTTCATTGCAGATCAGTCATTTCTCTCAAGAAGAGTTGATGCTGAGTTTTTCAACTCTGTAGTTATTTCGTTGACTTTGATCTCAAATTAAGAACAAAATGAGTCTGCATCTTGACATGATTTAATCATTCATAACAAACTTCTGTATCTGCGCTGTCACTGACAAGCATGATGTCATCATCATCATCTAAATATATTCTTAGTACATGAGACTTTGCAACTTTCTAAAGAACATTTATCACTCGTCAAATCTACTACAACGTTGATAAATATAAAGTTTTTCTGTTCTTCTTTTCATTTCTCTTTCAAATACTTCTCAAGATCTTTCTTTTTTACAGATTTTGCAAGTCTTCTGTATGATAAAGCATGCTTGATGCTCATCATTATCAACAAAGTCATTATTCTCAGTCTTTTGCTTCTTAATTGATTGCTTCTCATGATTAATGATGTTATGCATTCACTCAATGAGATTGCTTTGACTTTGACTCTTGACTTCTTTGTGATCACGCTTGTCTATTCTCTTAGAATATCAATCTGATTCTAGAATTTCTACTGTAGTTAAGTAGTTGAACGACAGCTTTTATTGAACTTATGACATTTGCTTTGCACTTGTTGATAAATCTTGTCATCTGATAACACAGAATTGCTGCATTTATGTTTTTGATTTCGTTGTAATCTTTTTTGCTGTATAAGTAATATCATATCATTTCTGATTTTGATGATAACTTTCATATAATTTAAATCTTCTTGTTCATTTAAATCTGTGAATGATGAGATTGTGTTTACTGAATTCATTAATGAGACAGTGATGAAATCTGCATAAGTAAATATTAATAAAGTCTCATATCTGAATCACTATCTTTATTGTCTTATCTGAGTCTGATTTCTTAATGTTGAAATAAAAATGACTTTGATCTCATGCATGCATTTTTATGAATGCTTCTCTTCATGATTGCTTGATGATTATCTCAATTGAGTTCTTGTCACTGTTGTATACAATAACGTCATGAAAATCATCATAAGCAATGTTATTCTTTAAAATCATCTTTCATTTATCAAAGTTCAGATTCATGACTTCAATTATGTTTATATTCTTGTTTTCTTTCATGATATCACTGATTGAACAGAAAGAGTTACTTGTGCTTTGCAATTTCGTTGCAAAGAGTATATCTCTTTCAAAGAAATTTGAATAAATTACTTCTGATATATTGATTTCTATGTCAATTAAGATTTCTCATGACACAAGAATTGATAAGTGTATTGTTGATGCTTTTCTTGCATTAAAACGTTTGACATTGATGTTGACTTGACGTGTCATGCTCAATATTGCTTGCTTAAATCAGTGTCATGATATATCAAAGTTTATATGATTTATCTTGATGTTTTGCAGTATCATCTGCAACTGAAGTTGAATCTCTTGAGTGCTGAGATTTTTTCTCAGAAGATCTGCAACTCTCATTGTCTGCTTTATTGTGATGCTCAGCTGCTCATATTCTTTGTCTGTCAGTTGCATTTTCTTCATCACAATCATTTTTGTTCAATTTCTCTGTTTCTGTTTATAAAAATCAAAATTCAACGATGAAAGTTGTGAATCAAGTTTGAAATTTGTTTAATTCATTGCTGATTTAAGAATGTACTCTGTCAGATGATTGATAAATCTAAAGATAGTTTGATTAGAAACAGTCATCAAAACAAAGTGAGAAAATAATTTTGATGAAGAAACAGTCAGAGATGTATCAATCTGCATTTGATAAATGCAATAAGACTAGAAAGACAATGCAGTGAGAAGAATGCTAAGCATGATTTGATTGAAGAATAATCAAGATGATGATAATTGAAAGATTTATTGATCAAATTTGAATATCATGATGCAATCATGATAAGTTTACGTAGTGAAGATTATAGTATTGTTAGACTAGCAAATATTCTATTCATCAAATCATTAAACTAGCACGTATTTTATTTGTTGCATCTCTATGTGTTGCATTTTCAGATTTTGCAGATTCTTTTTAAACATTCAACTTACATCTTTGCTTGATAACAGAGTTCTTGCAATTGTATAATTGATCATTGAAGAACTTTCTGTGCTCTCTTTTAATTTTAGTGAAGATTATGATATTGTTAAACTAGCATATATTTTATTCATACTCTGACAGTGTTGCACTGTACTGCTTATTATGAAGTATGATATTCAACTTGCGCAGTCTTTGCTTGTCATCACAGAACAAATCGATAATATCTTTTAATGCTGACATACAACAAACTGCTACTACAGATATGTGATCAAGAATTCTGTTTACATTTTAACATCATACACATTATAGTAACGTTAGTTCAACATGTAATCTAGATATTCATTTGATTCTATTTATGCATCAATTGCATTATAGTTCTTCGTCTCTTCTTTAACAAATCTTCAACGTATCTTTTTTCTTGATCTGATATATATTCTTTCATATTAAGTCTATTATAATAAATTTATAAAAACGTTAGCATATAATCTGATGTATTTGTCTGATCTTTGCGTTTCAGCAACGTCTGCTTCTGCATGTAAATTACTATTCAGTAAACTTTATACTTGTTTAAATAAACATTTGTTTAATATGTGATCTTAAACTTCGTGACATAAATAACTATGAAATAATTTATTAAACTTCTATGTATGTTGTCAATTCTGTATTACTTGCTGTCAGTTTCTCATTCTTTTGCACATCAGCAATTATGATGATGAACTGAGCTCTGATGTTCACTTTGCAAACTATTTCTTTCTCTACTAAATGATCAAGACAAATTAATCAATAGCAAAAGATTTTTCAATTGATGTTAATTCAATGCACTCGTTTCTTGATCTGATTTTTCACGTTCACTGTGAATTGAGATTTCATAATCACTACGTATTAAGCGCGATGCATCATGTAATTCACACTTATTACTTGAAATTCTTCAACAATTATCTTGAAGTTCTTTTTCTCATCTTTATTCTTTTTCTGAAAGATGTTTACAAGTTTTTAATGATCATCTGTGCTGAGTTATGAATGCATTCATTCAACTTTTCGCTCGATCTTTAGAAGTCACTGTTGTAAAATTAGTCTCTTCACTAATGAAAATGTAATAATGTGCATGATAAACAGCAAAGATAAAGTTTGTAAAGAATGAGTAGAAATCAAAAGACTTATCAATCATATCATGAAGCACACTATGAAACATATTAAGAATATGATGAATTAATTTGACTGTTCACTTTCATTCTTACGATGTTTCTGAAGAAATTGAATCAATCACTGAATCTTCAAACTTTCTTTAATCAGTGTATTTAAGTTTTGATGATAGAGAGAGTTCTTATCTAGATCAATGATGCATCAGTCGTTTTCTTCAATCTTTTTGACAATTTCAGTTATTTGATTGAATTTTAGCAATCGTGTTAATCAGAGTAACATCACGATGCTTCATGTGTTGTTAATCTTCTTTCTGTACTGTGACAGATTTAGTATGAGCTTCGTTTTTCTTATGTTGACATTTTAATTATGTCAGACTTTCAGTTTTTTGACATACATTGTCTTCAGTTTTGCAGTGATTCTTTTCATTTCTGTCTTTCTCTAATTTGCATATTTTGCATTTACATCAATTTTGATATTATATTGATGTTGCATTAATAAATCGAGAATAGATTTATCATTCAGAGATCAAATGATGTAATTATTGAATTGTATCATGAGAATGATCATTATTGCAGTCAATGCTTGAGCACAGAATTTTATTTCTATGATCTGTTCATTTCTCTTCTTTAACTTCTTATATTTGAGATCAAGAGCGATTAGTACATTCGCTGTACAAAGACTGAGCTTTGAATCTTTTAATTACATTGATGTCTTGAGACAGATAATTGATTTCATCAGATCATTTGATTCTTGAGACATTGATGTTTCTGAGAGAAATCAAGCGTTTGAACGTTTGTTTCTCAACAGTTTCAACATGATTCTGAATGATTCAATTATCATCTTGTGATCTTGATTAAATTCATTCTGATAGAAGAAGCTTCAGATGATGAATGACATTTCATACTTAAAATTGTATAAGATTGATTCAATCTTGACATTGATAATTGTTCTTGTCTTCTGATTGAATGTTCAATTGAACTCATTCTTGCAAATGACTTTCATCATTCACGTAGAATATGATTCTGATGTTATTATCGCTACGAAGCGTTCTTGTTCAAGTAAATCACGATGTTTGTGATCAAATAACAGCGATGTTAGTTCAGTTGAAGTCATTCTATTATTGACTTTATTATCATCATGAGTCAAATGATATTTTAAGATCATCTTTTTATGATCAACATCAATGCACATTCTTTATTCTTTGATTCAATTACAAATCAGTGATTTAAAAACAAGAATTAAAACTGATTCACGCTTAAGAGTATTAATTCAGATCATCATTGTTAAAATGTTTTCACATGAACATTTGAATGATCAGAAATTATTGAATGAACATCATGTTTCTTACTCTTAAGACGCGTTAACAATGTTCTTAATGAAATGCATATAATCTTTGAGAGTTCTTTGCGTCAACATGATGATCTTCTTGACTATGTGAAATCAATGATTCAGCACAATGTAAGTAAAGATTATGAATGTCTAAAGTTTTAAAAAAGTTAGATTGCACTATTCATTATAATTAAAATGATTCGTATCTTGTTGTATCTCATATTTATTTCTAAAATATCATCATGAGTCTTCAAGTGATTTCTTTCTAACATTCAAAAGATGATGTATAGCTGATAATGAAACAAATTTCGCTTCATTTCTGATATTACTTTGTCTGTGACTGTTGAACTATGCTCATTAAAACTTATCTGTAATTACTTGCAGCAGCGTTGAATTCAATCATCATTTAATTGCTTGCAGACTTTCAAGACAGCAATGATCATCAATTTAATGCATCTCATTAGTTACAACTTATACAGAACACAGATGTCGTGACATGCATTTATTCTTCATGATCAGAAAGTTTAAATCATCATCTTTCATCAGATCTTGTAGAATCTCGTCTGAATCACTCAACAATGATACAAAGCATGATCATTACAACTCAGCATCATTATTATCATCAGCGACTGAATCATTACTATACTTCAAGTCTTCATCATTGAATTTCATAATCTCTTTCTTCTCATCTTTTTCTTTCTCTTGATTCAGCTGTTTCTCTTCATCAAATACAATCATGTTTTCTTGATTGAAGTTTAAAATTGAGAATTGAGATAACGCAGTTTGTTTCTGCAATTGCACAGTGAAAATAACTTTTCTGCAATCATTCTGATGATTGCTCTTGATTACGACTCTTCAGAACATCTCATTGAAAATTGATGTCAATACTTTCTTTCACTTTGTTCAAATCACGTCATTCTTCTTTAAATGCAACTGTTCATTTACAATCATTTGAAATCTTTGATAATCAAGATGAATGAGTTGACTGAGTTTCTTAACACTCTGTCTTGCAATCTCTTCTGTATGAAACATCATTCGTTGTTTATGAGCTCAAATCTTCAAAATCAGCAGTTTAAAGAAAATGAGTAACTGCGAATTAAAGAATTTCATCATCATCACGCTTGAAACTACGACAGAAGCTTCTCTTTTTGCGACTGATGAGAACGACTGAATGTTTATTGACTCACTCTTTACACGCTTGAGTGCATTGAAGACATGCAGACTCATGACTCTGAGCATCATCATTCATCATTGCTCTGATATCTGTCATTCGATCTGATCTGTGATGATTTTTCTAAGAATTGTAGCTAGTTTGATCTTTAAAATCTTGAATGTAAACTTTATTTTTAAATTCAACAGCTGTGCTTCTGTCATCTTCATCTGAATCTTATCTTATCTTGAATAACATTAAACTGAGCTTTCGTTCATTTGAGTTCTTGCTGACAGATTTTGATGATCACATTAGTTAAAAAAATTATCATATCAATGCTTTAATGACTGTGTTGAGAATTCAGCTAAGATTGAAGATATCTTGATATGAATTAACTCACTGCGCTTAAATAAAACTTTTCTACTGAGACTCACTTTCATCTTTGATGATATTGACTACTTGATGTTTGAAAAAAGCTGATGAAACTAAATTTGATAACACGATGAAATTTTTAGACACTGAGTGCTATATGATGTTCTAACAAAAGATACAATATGTGAGCTGATGATGTTGTAAAGAAGTTGCAAGAAGTGAGTGAGTAAAGAAGTTGCAAGATGTGAGTGAGATTAATCAACAACTCTGAAGTTAGAATTATGATGACTAGATTTGCTCTGCATACAATATATCAAGCTATGAGACATGAAAACAGCAATATCTAATATCATTTCTTTACTACGAGTATCTGTCTGTTCTTCATCATTCAGTTTGCCTGTTCATTGCAAGTCATTGAATGTAATGAGTATGAAAGTGCAAGACAGAAGTGACTAATCTTTAAATTATATTACACATCTAGTTTGCACGAAAGAGCGAGCAAAATATATGAAATGAGATAGAAAAGCTGAAGAAAATGAGTGAGATCATGCTTTTGAATAATCTTATATGATTTTTTTTAATTCTAGTGAAGATTATGATATCATTAAACTAGCATGTATTCTATCTGTTGCATTTCAATGTGTCACATTTTCATATTTTACAAAGTTTCATGAAACATTCAACTTGCGTCTTTGCTTAATAACAGAGTGTGTGCGATTGCATAACTGATCATTGAAGAACTTTCTGTGCTCTTTTTTAGTTCTAGTGAAGATTATGATATCATTAAACTAACAGATATTCTATTCGTCATATCATTAAACTAGCATGTATTTTATTCATTGCATTTCAACGTGTTGCATTTTCAGAATTTACTATCTATCATGAAGTATTCGACTTGCACTGTCTTTGCTTAAGAACGAGATGTTTGTCATTTTAGAACAAATCATTAAACTCTTCTAATACTGATATACAACAGACTGCTACTATAAATATGTGATCGAGAATTCTGTTTTTATTCTATTTTAGTGCATGTTATAGTAACGTTAGTTTAACACATTCTGTTCAAGAAATAGAATAAATCAACTTATAATCTTTCTTGAATCTTACGTCACAGCGTTGCTATGATTTCTTCAAAGATCTGAAATCGAAATTGATTTTCTCAAGATTCATGTTAAAAGTATCATAAATATTGACTTCAGTTACTGAGTATAATACGAACGAGCGATTGAAAAGTCACATGCACTAGTTCGCAGTCTAACAGACATTGCATGCTTGAAAGTATTGTTTATCTCATTGCTTAAGTATCATGATCATCTTTCAAAGATGAAACAGAATCGCGTTTGCATGATTTGTGAAAAGTTATATACGACAGTAAGAGATCTTGAACTACATGTTGCATTCTGTTGAGTACAACGTAGAAAATTCAACAAAAAAGTGTTTAAAAGAATAATCAAGAACTTAGCTCTGCTGACGATGAAAACGTCTAGAAAGAAGACAGAAACAACACATAAATCAGATGATTATATATCAAAGAAAGAGAAAATCTGAGTTGATGTGTCATTTAAGTCAGGAAAAAACAAATACTTTGAGACACAGATTGCTGAGATGATGATTAATAATTTGAACGAGAAGTTGAATTACTTTTCTTGAGATTCTGATATTTTCTCGTTCTTCTCGTCAATTGACGTCAGAAGCTATATAAATATCATGAAAAAGAAGACAAAGAAGTCGCTCAATCATATTTCAAGACAAAGAAGATTCATAATTGATTCAACAATGAACTCATTCATGAAGAAGAAGAATACATTCAATCGACTTTATTATCTCTTTGCATCAGCAATAAACTACGCATTAGCTTATTGATTTCTTCATTTTAAATGTACTTAAGAATTTATCAATCACTTCTTTCAAGACAAAAGACTTAAGAAGATACATGATCTCTTAAGCTTCAAAAATGCGAAACAGCTATATTGATTGATAAACAACATTTCAAGAGACATTCTTGATGACAAGTGACTTCAATATTCTTTTAAAATCACATTTGAAGTCATTAATGTATCAGCGAAGAAATACTACGTTGAATATCGCGACGTGATGTTGATTATACAATTTCTCATTGATCATTCATCTTTTGCAGACAAATTGACATACACATCAATTCAACAGTACAACACAAACGAGAGTTAAATATACAGCGAAATGCATACTGTGAACTGATGATGACACAGACAGAATGATATTTCAACTGATGATATGATTGTTTCTATGTTACTTGAAACAGATAAGACTGTTTTAATTCAACATCATGATGACATTGCTGTATGATCAATATATCTCACTATTGACAATTTGACTCAAAAGACTCAACAAAGTCAAATCAGTCTTGAAACTCTGCTATTGAGATTTATTTTAATAGTGAAAGAGATTAATAAAGAGACTAAGTTTAATATTTATCACATGACTATGACTAAAATTTTAGAGCGTAAGTCAGATTTTTCGTGATTATTTTAACAATGCTAAAAACGCTATGAATCATCACAGTACTGAAAACTTACGCAATTGAGAGTGTTTCTCTGCTATGCGCAGATGATTTCACATGTCAGTGCTATTTTATACTTGAATTAATATTCGCGAACTATGAAGAGCAAGTACTTATTATCGAAGTCAAGACTAATCAGCATTGTACACTTTGTACTGTATCTTCAAACAAACATCAGAAATTTTGCAAACATTGATCAAAGCAAACACATGAATATACACAGAGATTGATTTGAATTCAGCAAACTTAAGTAACTACAACTGAACAGAAAAGTGTTAATGACATTGATAACATATCAAACAACATGCAAGTTCATGTAGCAGATAACTTTGCATGAAAACATCACTTTATTAACATTCACAATCTCATGATTTTCGATTCTTTGCATCAGCTGTACAAAGAATGAATTATGCAGCTGATGAAATACATAAAGAATCTGAACAATAAGTTATTGAAAGAAAATCTCGATCGAAAACGAAAGTGAGAAGATCAAATAATCATGAAGAATCTCTTAAGTCTGAATCAACTGAATCATAGATTTCAACTCATATCAGAATACTCAAATTTGAAGATGTTCAAGCATTATAGTATCATTAAACAATGAAGCGATAATGAACAGAAGAACATAGCATGTCAGATTATATTCATTATAGCTTCAATGTTCACAACGTATTAATCAACTGCAATGCATTATGCTCATGCTATTATCAACTTTATTCTAATAGCTCATTATGCTTCTTATGACATGAAATTCTTGAAGTATCTTGATCATGCACTTTATTGCATTAACAAACTCAAAGATGTCTTTAAAGACTCATGCTCAAAGATTTCTCATAGAAAGACTGTAAATGAGAATGATGATGATAGTGTTGATTTGAAGAAGTGACATTTCAATTTTTCTAAGTTTCATGTTATATCACACTATAAAGAGCTTATTGAGCTTTACGAAAGCATCGAAGATTTCAACATCAAACATTTCAAAGCAATACATAAGTACTTAGTAAAGTGCTTTTATCAACTCATGAACAAAAGAAAAAGCTTTGAAATTCAGATTATGCAACACAACACTTAATTAATCAACATGTTGATTCTTGAAGATATGATAAAACATCAAAACTTCAGAAAGATATTAACTGCAAAAGACAGATTGCAGATGCAAGTCATTGCTTCAAGCAAACACATTAAGTCGAACAAGCTGAGCTGTTTACTCACTTCATACAAGCGATTTCGCATGAAGATTACTGAACTATCGATGAAATTGAAAACATGACGACATGCAGTGAGTATTATGAAACACATGAAAATCAACGATTTTGTGAACTGTTTGACTGTTTTCATTAAAGAGAATCAAAATAAAACAGATGATTTTTGCAAAAGCAATACACAAGTGAATACTTGAAAGAACAACTCAATCTGAGCTGAGAAGTACTTTATCGCGTTATCGACTTTCTTGATCACATGAAAGCATATTGACAAAGATGCTGATGATCTTGAAAAATTGAAAAAAAAATACATTTACTGTTCATCAAACTGACAGAATCGAGATTACTGATGACAAGATCATGTATGAATGCAGAAACATTAAGATGAACAACATCAAGCGATGATATTGAAATCATTGAATGAAAAGATATTCAATCATCTGAATTTAATTATAACAGTCTTGAATCACAAGAAACTAAACTCAAATAAATCAAGCATTTATATTGAGATCTTGATCAAACATTTCAGAAAACGATATCAAGAACTTTTACATGAGATTCATGACATGATTAAGATGAAGAATTGATTGATTAATTTGATCAGAAACTCTTGAAAACTTGAAGCTCATTGATTTTACTGACTGACGAATGTTATACAAAGTGCTCATGTGATGCTCATGAATGAGAATATGAATATCTACTATGTAAATAACTACATTGACTGAAATCAGTATAACACACTATACAATGAAGATTTTCTGAAGAAAAAACGTCAAAAGATGAACGAACTCAATAAAATAATGACATGATAACAAACAATCATCACATGAAGAGCAACTAAATTTAAAGCATGTTTTTGAGTGACGAATCTGAAGTAACATTGCTCTCATATCAAGAAATAATGATGTCTTGATTAAATATATGATTCATCGTTGATTATTGAGTGAAACAGATGATGATGCTCATAAATAAACTGCTACATTGAAACTGATTTATCAGATCAACAGTAATCAAAGCAGCAGTGAATGAAAAGATTTATCTATGTTAAACTATCACATACTCAACGATTAATTGAAGATTAGAACATGTTAGTTTAATTGCTGCTCGTTATGAGAGTGAAATTGAGAGTGAATGAAAAGATTTATCTATGTTAGACTATTACATACTCAATGATTGATTGAAGATTAAAACATGTTAATTTAATCGCTGTCTATTATGAGAATGAAACTGAAAGACAGTGAATGAAAAGATTTAATCTACATTAAACTATCACATACTTAAGTGTTGATTGAAGATTAAAATATGTTAGTTTAATTACTGTTCAATATGAGAGTGAAACTGAAAGTAGTTTGATATTCAATAATATGTTTATGATCAAATCATAGTAATTGTAGTAGAAAAATATATGTACAATAGTAGATGAATGATGCTCATCATATACATAGCGAGTACTTCAGAACGAGATAAATACTACTTCGTGTAAGTACACTATGAATCATAATCTCAGTATTTTTTCTCTTGACAAATCAGATCGATTTGAATATTTAAGAGCATACTATCAGAATTTCTGTTGAGTTGTTAAACTAATATGATGAAGTAAGATATACAGTGAACATTACTCAGTTCATTCTTTTCTTTATTGCAAGTTGAGTTTTTTCATCATTCTGATGCATGAGTATTTTGTTCATCTCATTCTTCGACAATCATGATAATGCTCATTTGAAAGATCGATTTAAAGCAAAGCAATGCTTCATCAAGAGTTTTCGTTTTCGAATTAAAGAAGTTGCATAAATGCTCAATTCACTCTTAAGCAGTACTTTATCAAGAAAGATCAAGATGTCATCATTTGATAATCACTGAGACTGCTTTCTAAGAAATTTGAACGCAGATCAATCACGAAGAGCAAGACAAGAAACGTTGATTCATTTGAAATGAAGTTTAAACATCAACTTATGTTTAATCTGCATCTTTTGCTTTGTCTTGTTGTTACAAATATTCAGAAGAATTTGTTATGCAGTTTGTTTCATCTTTTGTTTAAATTCTTTTAAATGCGCGTTTTTGATTGATCATTCTTGATTCAATGTTAACATAAGTATCATGTAGATCAGATGTTTCATGCAATTTTAAAAGAGTCAACATGTTCATTCTGTGTTAAACAAATGAGCTAAAGCATCATTGATGAATTTTTTTGATCTGTTGAAAAGATAGATTTCAAGACGTTGCAAGAAAAGATCATTCGAGAAATGCATGATAAGTATGCATTAATGTGAAAGATGCGAATTCTGGTTCAAGAACATGTGTACTCGACTGCAACATGATAGAAAGTGTTAGAAATCAGCATAGAGTGAGTCAATATGAGTGTCATTTAACTAGAAGATAAATGCTAAGAAAGAAAGATAGCTACAGAAAAGAAGCTGACTACATATGTGTGTTTCTCAGTCGACGCTAGACTCAATAGAAACTAGTCAAGGTGACAAAGCGAGAATAAATCTGGCAAGACTAGAAGACTGAGTCTGACAAGACTAGAATCATGACAGAAAGTGATGATTTGAAGTAGATAAAAAAGTACTTAAGATAAACAAAAAAGACGTGTAAGATCAGAAAGTTAATTAATTAAACTATTCTATCAATATCTAATTACTATCATTGAACATTTGACAATGTGAATCATGATGAACAAATAATAACTCAAGATTAATGATGTAATTTAATGATGTTTGATTGAATCTTTGATGAAAACAATCACAACGCACGCATCACAAATTTTGAAAAAGAGCACTACAAACAAGACAGAGTGAATCTAGAAGATGATTGAACGACGATGAATTGCATGAATTGCATCAGTGCTGATTCAAAGATGATTGTGAGTGACGTTGATTCATTGCAAGAAAACAGAGATGCAAAATCGAAATGCTCATGTGATAATGAAGAGAACATTGCTAATATTATTGATTTACTAATAAAGATATCAACGTTAGAGAAAGAGAAGAGCAAAGATCATTCATGAAAAGAGATAGCATTGAAGCTGATTCAACGTTTTCAACTCGACTCAGAAGAAAAACATCATGCAAATCAGAACGCGTTCATCGCGAAGAATGTACAGAAACTGAAGGCATCAGTTCAACTGCTTAACAAGCAGTTGCATACATAGAAAAACATGCGTCTTTCAACGAAAATCACGTCATGAGCGAACGTGACAAGAAAAGAAATAGCGATGAGAAAGCAACGTTCTAGAAGCGACTCGTCGTCGCTTTGCAAGAGACAAGAAGTCATGATTAAGATAATGAACAGAAGAGAAATAAAAGAGATATAAAAGAAGTCGATTGAACAGATTCTACAAAGAATTGCAGACGTGTCGACAGGTCAAAGAAATCTAATCATGTCACTTCGCAAGCTGAGCAGCGATGACATTTCTCTTCACGCAGTTAGCTCAGATGCTCAAGCAAATCTGAAAAAGACTCAGACATGAGCAAAAGAAATCGCGAGTTCAACACGCATAGCACGTTGAATCTTCGCAATGCTGACACATGAAGTACACACTACAATAGACATGAGCAATCAAGAAAAGATCATTGAAAGACTGATAAAAGATAACGTGAAACTTCATGAAGATCTGAAAGTTCTAAGAATAGTCTGACTCAAGAAGATAGCAGATAGCGAAAAGACTCATTCGTCGCTCATCATAGAGATCGCGATCGAAGCGATGATGAATCGACTAATGAACGTAAGCATGCTGAACTTGTATCAAGAATGTGCATGCAAGCTATTTAAAAAGAACTGTCACATCACACAGTGCTTCAGATGTCACGAATTTGATCACATGATTAAGATCTGCAGAAAGAATCAGCGCTGCGAAAAATGCGCAGACAAGCATCACATAGAGAAGTGTGTAATGTCTTTGAATAGAAGACGTTGCGTCAACTGCAACGAAAATCACGAACTCTGAAGATGCATTTGTCTCAAGTGACAACAGCAGATGAAACAAACGTTCGAAATCTATAAAAACAGATCGTTCAGATACTCTGAGACGTTTAAATACAATTACACATTCTTCTCGCTGTTTCTGAACTCTTTAGATTCAACGAACTCTTCAGATTCAATGAATTCTTTTGATTCAACGAACTTCTCAAGCTCAGCAACAGTCATGCTGAAAACACGCAGTTGAATCGCTGATGAATCAGCTTGACAGATAGTAAAGATCAAGAAAAGATGAGTTGATCTTTTCTCTTACGTGAGTAGTGACTCAGACGAGACGACATCTGAGCAGATTCAGAAACGTTCAATCAGAAAGCAAGAAAGATCATCGATGATCAAAAGCATACAAAGAGTCTTCTCATTGCAAAGTCAACAACAGCTATGAATAACTTTATGACAAAACAGTCTTTTCTATGAATTCTACAGTACAACATCAGAAAATCATTAAGAATTCAAGAATCATTTCTAATTGACAGAGAAGTTCGCGAATTCGACATAGTAGCTATACAGAAGCAAGATCACAACAACAATGATTTACAATCATTTAGCTCAGCACACAACTTCTTTCACCTAGTGAAAAACTCGTCATCTCAATCAAGAACATGCATATACGTTAACAAACGTTTAAGATTCGATCAATGAATAGTAGAAATAACTGAGTCAGACATTTGCTCAATCAGAATATTAACTTACAACACAGACAACGAAACGCAAATGCTAAGACTTTTAAACGTCTACAACTCATGCTCACTGTTTACTACATTCACAGAGAGATCTTTAATCATTTCTCGTTTGAATGAACTACTCAAGAATGATTGCAAACAACTGATTGTAGAAGATTTCAATCTACATCATTCTCATTGAGAGAAGCGAAGATGCTTCACTCATCATACGATGATTGATACTCTACTAAACGTCATTACAAACGTAAGGCTGAAATTATTACTGAAATCAGACACTATTACTCGCGAAGCTCACAATCAATTTACGACGATTGATCTAGTCTTTAGCAGCGAGAAAATACAGTTCATAACACGCAAGTGCAAGGTACGAATCGATCTGCATCAGAGATTGAATCATCTTTCGATCATCACAGAGCTATGTCTACAAACAATCTCAGTGCAACTCTCGACTTGACGACTTTGAAAGAAAATGAATACAGAAGCATTGAGTGCTTATCTGCAAATACATCTATCTTTGAAACGCTCTCTAGACAACAAGACTATGATGAATGTCAGAGTGTGCAAGATTATCAGAGTGCTACAGAAGATCATTGAGAAATCTATCTTCTTGACAAAGTCATCAAATTGAGCAAGAGACTTTTGAAATCAAAGCTGCTTCGAAGTAGTAATGAAATCAAGATGACTGCAAATCATATGAAAAACACAAGGCACATTAGAAGCGTGAAATGAATATCTGAAGCACAATGATCATAAAAACAAGATCATTCAACAAACGAAATGCACACACTTCAGAACACAAATGCATGAGTTGAGTGAAGCACTCAAATCAATATGATGCTTTGCAAAATGAGCTAGAATCGAAAGTCAGCTACCTAAAAAGCTTTCTCAGTTTTCATCACTGAAGCGAAGCGACATCGATCATATGACAACGACGTTCGAGAAAAAAATCGAGATACTGCGAGAAAAGTTCTTTCTCTCATCTTCTCAAGCGAATGTCAATGACATTGCAGAATCATTCATATCTCTGACAGTCTCATTCAATTCACGCATCACAAAAGATGAAGTGAAGCAGACAATCAAATGAGTAAAAGCAGACAAAGCGTTGAACACTTCAGATATTTCAAACAGAGCGCTTCAAGCGAGTCTTGCAGAACTGACTTCAGTACTGACGAGTTTATTCAATGCATGCATAACACACAAGTATCATTCGAAGTAGTTCAAAAAGACTCAGACAATAGTACTACGCAAATCAAAGAAAAGCGACTATATTGATTCAAAGATGTATCAACTCATTGCTTTGCTTGATATCATGAGCAAAGTGCTGAAGTTGATCATGATCAAAAGACTGAGTGACATAGTCGAGACTCATCACATGCTATCAAATGCTCAAATGAAAGCGAGACGCAAGCGATTCGTGATCTCAACGTTAGATCTACTAATAGATCAAGTTCATACAATGTAAGACTGTGAAATCAAATATGTGATCTTCATGCTAAGCTTAAACGTCATCAAAGCGTTTAATTGAGTCTCACACGTTAGACTTTTGCACACGCTGAAAATGAAAAGAATGTCAAGCTACATAATCAAATGAACATGCAGCTTTCTAAAGAATCGAAAGACGTCGCTAATATTCAATGAACAAATGAGTGATATACGCGAGATAAATGCAGGCATATTGCAAAGATTTTTCATTTCATCAATTCTTTTTCTATTCTTCAACGCAAGTTTAATTGAAAAATACAAAGCACTGAAAATTAAAATTGAAGTGCTTGACTTCATAAATGATATTAACATTCTAGTCTATGACAAATTCACTGAAGAAATTTGCAGAACATTGAGCAAAGCACACGACGTCTGCGCGAAATGAGCTTGCACTCATGAC
>JAABUW010002339.1_pt1 | contig 29058 bp, 30 predicted proteins | sample 5560081 | NCBI WGS metagenome assembly JAABUW01 (sample SAMN10711882, study PRJNA513363) | rock metagenome | isolation source: Antarctica rocks | place: Antarctica: Victoria Land, Knobhead sud | reverse complement strand
TCTTCGGCAGCGGCGAAGAAGGAGAGTAATGATGAGCATCTTCGGCCATCATCGGTCCGGACAGCCTTGAAAGATGGGGATGTGCCGGAGATTTCTATTGTAGATGGACCACCTGCATAGCGCTGGCCTTTCTTGGAACCAGGGGTTGGTAATCTTCACATCATAGGGCTAAGGCCCGCTCATAGAGTTTTCGCCCACTGCTGCAAGGCCTTCAAGATAAGGTAGCAACAACCAATACATCAATATGCCATATGGCCTCGTATTCCAACAGGCTTTGGGAAAGTATGCGGAGGTATAATATGTATTTACATAAATTTTATGCACCAATACATGAGAACGAGCGGCCCTCGGAAACCCCTTTTATGAAGAGGGGTCCTCGGATGCGGAACGTCGCGGGCCACTGACTAATCCCCTCATACTTTCGAGTTAGTTTTTAGTGTGCCAACCGAGCATAAGCGGGGACCCCGCACCTCCCACATACAAATTTGGGCCTACCCACCACCTCATCCCCATCAGAATTACTATTGCTGCCGCTGCCTTCGTAAATTTTGAAGCTATTCAGATCACATGGCTCAGAGGTTTCAGTTTGTTTGTAGGTTCATCAAAATCCTTAATTCCCCCCCTTCTTCTGACACTATTCTATATAGACTGCCCCAGCAACTTCTTTACCTCTCATCGACGTCCTGAAGTCAACGATATCGTCTATCTTGAGCAACGCCGAAGCGATACGATCGATGAAACGGGCGTGGCTTTGATCTATGGCTCCGAGGCCCTGTTTTCTGAATGGATTAGACGCTGGGACAGGAACAACGCTGTCGCCCGAATGCAGTTAGAAGTCTCTATGAAACGAGAGCTTCGAAGCCGTGTAATTGAGATAACTGAGGTCTATCATTCGAAGCAAGCTGAAGGTACCGTTTGAAAGGGAACTCTGAAGATTCTTCTTCTGATCTAGCCTTCGAAGTTGTTATCACCGTCGCAGTCAATAACCTTCTGCAGAAGCTTGAATATCTCGCTGATTCACTTATTAATCAGTGATTGAGATAGAGTCTTTCAGGCCTGACGCCATAGTTCTTCCGTTTGTTCCCGTGTAGAAATCGATGCAAAGACCTGTTTGCCAATCCATCGCCTCATTCAAAGCCACGCCTTTTCAATGAGATTCAGGTCAGAACTGCAGAGAAATCAGTCCTTGATCTTTTGAACCTCGTGTTGTCAAAAGACCTGATCAATTCATCTGCATGCATGAGAAGAGACTTCATCTTCTAGAACAATAGACTGACGTTTCTTCTTCATCAATTCTTTCACAAAGTCAAACAACAGTGACAAAGATTCTTCCCTGTGTCTCAGTCAGTCTACTGTTATGAGTCTGCATAGAGCGAATCATATGAATGTATTCTAACTAGAAGTTCAAAGCTAAAGAAGAAAGAAGGTGAAACACATCGAGAGTCTTATACTCACGAAGGCGCGCTAGGTCACTAGCGTGTCAACACCAGCTCTGTACTAGTCTATGATAGTCTAACACGATCTATGTTAGACTAACTCGAGGTGCACGCTCGCAACATTACCCCCCCCCTTCATCTAGCAATGTTCTCATTGCTGAAGTTCAGCCGACCTTTCTTGAGTCGATTTCTATCTTGACTTGTTCGAATAACGTTCATGAAAGTCATTGATGACTTTCGAGCAACCTTCAAATTCACTTTCATCGACGTTGTATCAATGTAGATCGACGTCGTATTCTTTTCAATTGACACGATATTGTAGCCGTTTGCCTCGTTCGTAGTGCCTGAAGTTCAATATGTTCTTCACTTTTCATTCATCTTCGTCTTCAATCACTATAGAATCAGGCGACTCATTTCGTTGTTCTTCTAAAGCGTCTTTTAAATCTAGTTGCAGCAGATTTGATGCAAACTTCGAATGAATCTTCATAGTCGACGACAGTTTCAGTCGATATGCATGTTCGATCTCGATCAGAATCTTGAAGAATTCTAGCATCTTATCGTCTAGCTTCTTTGACGATCGTGAGATCGTTATGTTTCTAGAATTCAGAAACATCATGTCATCTATCTTGTAGATCATTTTCTTTCGATGCTTGTCAGCTTGTTTCTTCATTGTGACTCTGACTCTTGCTAAAGCTTGCTTGATCAATGCTAGTGATCATTTCATGTGTTCGAATATATTCTCTGCTTTGTCTGCTTCGATTCTAACTCAAGTGATCTCATATTCGATTGAGTTCAAATCGAAGCTCATATGAGAGTGAAAGCTCTTATTCAGAAAGAACGTTGACTGTTCAATTGATGACGAAATAGCATTGTTATCAACGAATTCGATCATAAATAATCAGATGAATCAATCATCTTGCATATATGAGTAATAGCTTCGTAAATATTGTTTCACATTCTGATTCGCTCTTTCTGTTTGATCATCGATCTGCAAATGATAGTCTGTGAATAGTTTTACCTTGATGTTGAGTCTCAGACATAGAGACTTTCAGATAATCAATATGAATTGTGAATCATGATTGAACATTATTGATCTTGATAGTTCATGAGTTCTGAAGATTCATATCAACAGTAGCTTGACTGTTTGTTCTGCAAAGATTTCTTTGTCATTTGATCAACATGATATATAATGTCGTTTCTTAGACAATTGATCTATTGTTATGAGCATATCAAGACTGAATAGAACTAGTCAGTGTCTTTAGCTCAGATCTGACTCAGTCTTTATTTTCTTTCATCAACATCATCTTTCTTTCTACATCACATTCTACTCATGTCACAAACACATTCTCTTTAAGCTTAGCGCAGTCTCTGAATATTACTTAAATAAAAGCTTTTGTACTCATCTTCTTCTGTATTTTTAATATTCAGTTATAGCTATCTTTAAAGATCAAGCACTATTCAATTCTGACTTTCGCTGATTGACTCATCTAGACACGATTCTGACATTTATGACTGTCAGAATCGCGTTGTTTTTATCACTTTCTGATAGATCAATAATGAAGTCTAATGATATGTTTTGTCATTGCTGCTCGAGTATGAGTAATGACTTCAGCAGTTCATTGATTCGATCTCTCAATGCTTTTGACCTACAACAAACATAACAGTTTCAAATATAACGCTTGATTGTTGTTCTCATCTTCGATCAGCAATATGATTGTCTCAGCAAGTTCAACATTTAATTCATGTCAGAATGATCACTGATCGAAAGATCATATGCTTTTCTTATTAATCAAGTAATTATTGACTGAAAAACTCATAGTCTGTCATCTTTTCAGAGTACTTCATCAAGTACTTTGCAATTGTCTAGATCAATATCTTGATAAGTTCTTCTGTTCTGTTTCATGACTATTCAAATATCGAAGCACAGTTAATTCATTTGATTTTTGACTATAATCTGATTCTGAATAAAAATCATCTCTTCAACCGAATTTTGATTAGCTTTCAATTTGAGTTTCAAATCTGAGTCAGATTCTGAGTCAAATCTGAGCAAGATCTGAGTCAGATCTTGATCAGCTTTCTGATCATCTTTTTGATCAACTTCTATTGACTGCAATTCAAACTTACTTTCTGACAATAGTAATTGATGCTGATATAGCTTTTGATCATCGTTTACTTCAATCAACTTGACGTCTGATATTTTGATCAGCACGTTGACTTTCAGATTCTGTTTTTCTGACTAATATATGATCTTGAAGTTATATTCAAATAACTTCTCAGCTCATCTAGTCTGTTGTCTGATCAGTTCTTTGATCATTATGAAGTACTTTAAATTCAGATGATCGATGAAGATCTTGATTGAAATATTTGTACATTTCAATTCAGAGCATCAGTGCTTCAAGCAGCAAATAATGATCAGCAGTTTCTTGTCATAGATCTCGTAGTTGCATTCTGCGAAAATCATGTTCTTGCTGTAGAAGATCATTGAATGTAGAATGTCTTCATCATCATACTGAGACAATACTTTATTGTTGACATAGTTCAAGAAGTCAGTTTTCAGAATAGCTTCTCTGATTGAGTCGAAATGCTTCAGAATGAAAGCTGTCATCACTTGTTGCTTCAGTTCTTCAAAAATCGTTTGACAGATTTCTGTTCATTCAAAGAAATGATCTTTTCAAGTCAGCTTTATCATGAGTTGAATGATCTTTGAGAAGTTCTTTATGAATCATTGATAGAAATTGCAGAAGTCAATGAAGATTTGCACATGAGTCAACAATTGCAACACTTCTCAGCTTCAAATCACATCTACTTTTCAAGAATTTATTCGCAGATCATTGATGAATATCAGTAGTTTAAGAAACGAGATTTTCTGAATCTTGAATTCTGTTATGAGTCTGCATAAAGCGAATCATATGAGTGTATTCTAACTAGAAGTTCAAAGCTGAAGAAGAAAAAAGATGCAACACGTCATGAGTTTTACTCATGAAGACACGCTAGGTCGCTAGCGTGTCAACATCAGCTTTATACTAGTCTATGATAGTCTGACATGATTTATGTTAGACTAACTCGAAGTGCATGATCACAACATTATTCTCTTTCTTCATTTAGCAATGTTCTCATTGTTGCAGTTCAGTTGATCTTTCTTGAGTCAATTTCTATCTTGACTTGTTCAAATAACGTTCATGAAAGTCATTGATGACTTTCAAGCAATCTTCAAATTCACTTTCATCGACGTTGTATCAATGTAAATCGACGTCGTATTCTTTTCAATTGACATGATATTATAGTCATTTGTCTCGTTCATAATGTCTGAAGTTCAATATATTCTTTACTTTTCATTCATCTTCATCTTCAATCACTATAGAATCAGACGACTCATTTCGTTGTTTTTTTAAAGCATCTTTTGAATCTAGTTGCAGCAGATTTGATGCAAACTTTGAATGAATCTTCATAGTCAACGACAGTTTCAGTCAATATGCATGTTCGATCTCAATCAGAATCTTGAAGAGTTCTAGCATCTTATCATTTAGCTTCTTTGATGATCGTGAGATCATTATGTTTCTAGAATTCAGAAACATCATGTCATTTATCTTGCAGATCATTTTCTTTTGATGCTTGTCAATCTGTTTCTTCATTGTGACTCTGACTCTTGCTAAGACTTGCTTGATCAATGCTAGTGATCATTTCATGTGTTCAAATATATTTTCTGCTTTGTCTGCTTCGATTCTAGCTTGAGTGATCTCATATTCGATTGAGTTCAAATCGAAGCTCATATGAGGGTGAAAGCTCTTATTCAGAAAGAACGTTGACTGTTTAATTGACGATGAAATAGCATTGTTATCAACGAATTCAACCATAAATAATCAGGCAAATCAATCATCTTGCATATATGAGCAATAGCTTCATAGATATCATTTCACATTCTGATTTGCTCTTTCTGTTTGATCATTGATTTGCAAATGATAGTCTGTGAATAGTTTCATCTTGATGTCAAGTCTCAGACATAAAGACTTTCAGACAATCAATATAAATTGTGAATCATGATCAAACACTATTGATCTTGATAGTTCATGAGTTCTGAAGACTCATATCAACAGTAGCTTAACTGTTTGTTCTGCGAAGGTTTCTTCATCATCTGATCAACATGATATATAATGTCGTTTCTTAGACAATTGATTTATGACTGTCAGAATCGCGTTGTTTTCATCACTTTCTGATAGATCGATAATAAAGTTTAATGATATGTTCTGTCATTGCTGTTCAAGTATGAGCAATGACTTCAGCAATTCATTGATTCAATCTCTCGATGCTTTTGACCTACAACAAACGTAACAGTTTTGAATGTAGCGCTTGATCATCGTTCTCATCTTCAATCAGCAATATGATTGTCTCAGCAAGTTCAATGTTCAATTCATGTCAAAGTGATCATTGATCGAAAGATTATGTGCTTTTCTTATCAATTGAGTGATCATTGACTGAGAAACTCATAGTCTATCATCTTTTTAGAGTACTTCATCAAGTACTTTGCAATTGTCTAGATCAATATCTTGACAAGTTCTTCTGTTCTGTTTCATGACTATTTGAATATTGAAGCACAGTTGATTTGTTCAATTTTCGACTATAATTTGATTCTGAATAGAAATCATCTCTTTGATTGAATTTTCATTAACGTTCGATTCTTGTTTTGAATCTGAGTCAGATCTGAGCAAGATTTGAGTCAGATCTTGATCAGCTTTCTGATCATTTTCTTGATCAGCTTCTATTGACTGCAGCTCAAATTTGCCTTTCAACAATAGCATCTGATGCTGATATAGCTTTCGATCATCATTTGCTTCAACTGACTTGACGTCTGACATTCTTGTTATGATTCTAGCTACGCATCTATGTTGATAGCTATGTTGATGATTATGTTGATGACTATCGTCGATCGCTCGTCGCTAGGCTCTAGAATTGTTTCAAGATCAACTTTATTCAGAATTAGCTTATGTTCTTCTGAGTCATATAAATAGTTGACTCTTTTCTTCTAGATACTTTTCTTTCTTAGCATTTATATACTCGTTACATTACACTCATATGACTCGCTCTATGCTGACTTCTAACAATTTTGATCAGCGCGTCAACTTTCAGATTCTGTTTTCTCGACTGATATATGATCTTAAAGTTATATTCAGATAACTTCTCAGCTCATTTAGCTTGTCATCAAGTCAGTTCTTTGATGATCATGAAGTACTTCAAATTCAGATGATTGATGAAGATCTTGATTAAAATATTTGTACATTTCAATTCAAGACATCAATGTTTCAAACAGTGAATAATGATCAGCAGTTCTTTGTCATAAATCTCGTAGTTGCATTCTGCGAAAATCATGTTCTTGCTATAGAAGATCATTGAATGTAGAATGTTTTCATCATCATACTGAGACAATACTTCGTCGTTCACATAGTTCAAGAAGTTCATTTTCAGAATAGCTTTTCTGATCGAGTTGAAATGCTTCAGAATGAAGACTGTCATCATCTGTTGCTTTAGTTCTTCAAAGATTGTCTGACAGATCTCTGTTCATTCAAAGAGATGATTTTTTTGAGTCAGCTTTATCATGAGTTGAACAATCTTTGAGAAGTTCTTTATGAATCATCGATAGAAATTGCAGAAGTCAATGAAGATCTGCACATGAGTCAATGATTGCGACACTTTTCAGCTTTGAATCACATCTACTTTTCGAGAATTCATTCGTAGATCATTGATGAATATCAGTAGTTCAAGAAACGAGATTTTCTGAATCTTGAATTCGCACTTGTCAATGTTTATCTGCAAGTCGACTTCGCGAAGCTTATCTAGCACTTCTTTCACATGAATTCTATGTTTCTTCAAGATCTTACTGTAAATAAAAATATCATTCAAATATGTCTGACAGAATTTATGCAGACATTTGAACAATACATCGTTGATATAGTGCTGAAAGAACGCAGATTCATTGATCAATTTGAAAAGCATTACTCTATACTTGTAGACGTTAAAGAAAGTAACAAAAGTAGTTAAATTCTCGCTTTTTGAACTCATTCACAGTTTATTGAACGCAGCGATAATGTTGAGTTGAGTCAGATACTTACTGTCTTGAATTCGAGCTAGTACTTCGTCTATCAAGAGTATTGAATAACAATCTCTTTTGATCAGAGCATTTAGTTTTCAATAATCTATGCAAAAGCAAAGACTATTGTCTTTCTTTTTGACAAATAGTATTGACGAAGCGAAGAGAGCTTTGCTGAGTGTAATAAACTTCTTCTTCAAGTTCTCTTTTAAATACTTCTTGATCTTCTGCAACTTGTGACTCAACATGAGATACAATCGACTTCTAGAAGATTGACTTTCACCTTTTAATTCAATCTTATGATCATATGATTGATGCAAGAGCAACTGCGTTGTCTTTTCTTTATCAAAAACATTCAGAAAGTCATGATAAACTATCAAAAGCTTTTTCTTCAGTTCATTTAATGACATGACAGAGATCATTTCATTCAGTTTCGCGAAATCTTCAACTGAGCTAAGCGCTTTGTTGATTTCACTAATGATCAAGAAGAAGATCTTGATCTTCTTATTCTTGACTAAAGTTCAATACACAGCGACTTTGATCATGATAATATTAATGAGTTTCTTTTTCTCAGTTGACTGAAAGAAGCGAAGTTGATCAAGATCAACTTAAGTGCTTTGCTTTGCTATGAAAGCAGATTCAATGAATCTATTTACTGATTTCTGGTTCGAAAATCTCTTCAAGATGATTGTTGATGTAACAATCGAGTTCAAGTTCTTTCATTTCATTTTGCAAGTCTCATTTGACTCAGATCTGTGAAATGCTGATTGACTGCTTGCTTTTGAAACAACAGATTTTGATGTTCAAATCTTCAATAATGATATTAATCGATCATTTGCAGAATTTATCAAAATTTGATTTCTTTTTAATCAAAGATTTTCAATGATTATCTTGTGCTGATCTAAACAAGTTATCAATAAAGACATCATTTCATTCTTGTGTTCTTGAATCATGATCAATGTATACAAAGCATGTGTAATCAACTTTCAATCAGAAGTTTCATCATACAATCAAATCAACTTTGATTTTGACAGCGATATTGACTGAATATCAAAGCGTTCACATAGCTCTGACATCAAAGATTCATCAATGAAAGTCATGTCAGTGACTTTAGTATTTATCAGAGCGAAGAATTTGAATATCTTTTCTAAACTATTCAAGATGATGTCAACAGTGAACGACTTGAAATCAAATGAATCATCAGGCATGCTGATGAAACAGAATATGAGTATATTGTTCTCAGTCACTACTTTGACGAAGACAGATCATTTTTTGAATTTGCAGTGATCTCGTGCACTTGAGTCATTTTAGAACAGTCATATGCTTTATGTTTTGACTTCTTGCATTTGAAGCAGAGTTCTTTCTTAAACAACTCTTTCTGAATAAAGTTGAGATTCGATCTTCTGAGTTTCTTTCATGCAGAAACTGATGACGTAGATCGAGCAAATGAAGTGCTAGCGACAGAGCAAGCAGCTGAGATTGCTGAGACTTTGATGATTGATCAAACGTTTAATTCAGTCAATCTAACATCGACTTGCATGCAGATGTCAATAAACTCATTCAAATTCGTGATTCATTCATTGAGCGTTGCTCGTTGAAGATCTGAGCTGATCTTATGCTGAAAATCATTTAGTAGAATCTCGTTATTGTATCTTAGTTCTGCGCTGAATCTTTGAAATTTCATTCAAAATTCATGAAAGAAGATCTTGTTCTGATACAGCTTCGAGTACTGTCGTTGAGTTGTGTGATGATGATTGAGATCATCATACATCTTATCAATGATCGATAGTACTTCTTCAACTTCTAGAAACGAGTTCAAGAAGATATTTTGCATGCGAGAAGCTATGTGCTTGATCGCAGCTTCACTGACTCGACTTTCGATGTAGATAATCTTCAACTCTTCAATAGAAAAGTGATTCTTGTTTGTCTTCAGCTTATTTCACATTCGCGATAGTCAATTGTCTACATTCTGCGATGAATCTTTAAACAGTGAAGAGTTTGATAATTTGATCAATTTCGAGAAACAATCTTCAGAGATTGAAGTGCTTTGTCGACTTGATGCAGTTTCTAAATGATGTATAATCACGTTCTTGTTTCTCATTTCTTTCTGCAGACGCGTCTGCGCAGCTTTCAACATGATGTTTGCCTCGTTGACATCTTTTAACATCTGAATCATGTCATTGTGAATCTCGATTTCGATGTCGTGCTGTTGACATATGTACTTGATAAAGACAACGATGTCATCTGCTTCATGAGCGCTTATTCAAGCATTCAGTTCAGTGCTGATGCTGATCTTGATCATTTCGTGATCAAAGAACAACATGTTCATGTTCTCTTCTTCTGTATCTGACGACGCATTCGTGTCTTCTTCTTCTGATGCTGTTCAATTCTGTGATAGAAGTGATTCTCTTCTAACATTTTGAAAGTCATAGTGAGCAATGCTCACTGATTCTGATTCTGTGCTTCTAGTCATGATATGAATAGAAAATTGCTGGTCGAGATTTCAATGTTACTCTATCGAACTTTCTGAGTTCAAGTACTGCTGAAATTTCTAATTTCTGATGATGAGCTCAATAAAGAGTTAGTCAAGAACAATGCGTTCGTGTTCTTTGATTCTGATTCTACCGAAATTTCTGGTTTCGAATCAAGATTCTTCTTTAGAAATTTCTGATTTCTATTGAGCTTTCTGAGCTTGAGTTCTGATTCTGCTGTCAAAATTTCTGGTTTCGACTTTTGATTTGAGTTGTGTAGCTTGTTTTTATATCGTCTACACGTCGATAGCAAGGTTAATGAGCTTTGAACTAATGTTATGAGTCTGCATAAAGCGAATCATATGAGTGTATTCTAACTAATCGTGTCACGCAATCACCTACTAAAGTAGATGCTGATCACTCAAATGACGTACACTTCTCAAATGATGTTTTTTACCTCAACAGATCTACAATCTCTTCTACTGAAGTCTCATTCTCGTATTCTACATCTAAAACAGTGACTCATTTGTCAATTCACTTCTGAGCTGACTTGTCAGTTAATTTGAAGCCTTTTGCAATAGCTTTGTTTCATTTAATTTGAGCATTTGCATTTCGCTTCTTCTCTTGCTTTGATGCTTGAACTCATTTTTTTCACTTCTTCTTCATCTCAGCAGTGATTTTACCTCTTGTCTGTTGAACGATTATTAGTCTCTTCTTTTGAGCAACAGATTCATCGAGTTTGTTTCTTTTAGTCTTCGCTTTACTGTGATTGTGAGTCGCTTCAATGTCACGTTCGATCAAAGCAAGCGAGCTAGCTCTCACTAATGATCTCTTTATATATCGATCAAATTTTTCGCGTAGCTTCTTCAATATATCGTAGTCATCTAAATCATCTTGAAGCTCTGTACCAAGCTTCTGAATCTCTCTGAGTTCATGCAAAGTGATCTCTATAAAGAAGAAGAATAGAAAAGAATCTCGTGAAGAGATTGACTTGAAGAGTTGTCAGACTCTCATCTTTTTCAGCATCACTTTTGATGAATATGAAATAAGCTCAGTCTGTTTGAAAGTCGATCGTATATTCGATTCAGTGAAGATCTTGACTCGTAGATTGATGAAGAAAGCAAGAAAGTTCTGTTTGTTGAAACTCGTTGATTCAAGTTGAATTATCTCATCAATCATCTTTGAATGATAATGCTTCATGAGCTGAAATATTCTCACATTCAATGACTGCATAACGTGTGTAGAATGCGAGAAAAGAGTGAATATCACGATATTATGAAAATCGACGTACTGTAGAAACTCGTAGATAAGGTGAAACTTGTAGTTATTCATGATCAGAAGTCTATGAGCTTCTACCTGAGTCTTTCGACTATGAAAATCGAAGTGCTTCAGTCAGTCAAAGATCTTTTCATCGTTCGAATATTCGAATTCAGTAGTAGCAAGCAATAGATCATCATTCAGATCATTTTTCTGCACTCATTTGTTCAAAATGTTGATTTTGAGAATGATGAGCATGAAAAGAATCTTTTCTCTCTCAGCATTAATCATCTTCACATCGCTCACTAAATTTCTCATTCTCGAATCAATTGCACAAAGAGATTTCTTTTTGATCAATGTAATCACTAAATGATCTCTTTCAACTTTGATATGAAAGTCTGATTCATTCATGTTTCATATATCATTCAATTGAATCGCATATTTGATCAGCACATCTCGAAAATCGTAGAAATGTTGCTTTGTCATCTCAACAGTCAGAGAAGTCTTTCTATCAGCGACAAGAGAAGTTTGTTTTCTCTTGAAAAACTGAGAATTTTGCTGTAGAAATCATACTGATCAGTGCTGTTCAACTCAAAAAGAATTCATGAAATTTGTCTGCTGCAGTAGAAAATTTGCTGCTTTTCGAAAATGTCTCAGCCGAGCAGAAATTGACAGCTTGTTCAGACGTGTCAAATATATATATATAGTCTTTCTTTGCTCAGTATTCAGAACATATTCATGTGATTCTCGTTCAAATAATGAGGTGTGAGTTTTGACTAGTTGTCTTTGAAGCGTTCAAACAGAAACTTCAAATGTCTGAGCTGCAATGCTTGCAAACTTGTATTCGTCATCATGAATTGCATCTGTAGTCTCTTTTATACAATACTTCAAATTTATATAGTATTCAGACATGATGTGATTGAATAGTTGAGATGAGAGAAGGTTGAATACATAAAGGAAAAAAAACGTCATTTGAGAGATGTACGTCATTTGAGTGATCAGCATCTACTTTAGTAGATGATTGCGTGACACGATTAGAAGTTCAAAGCTGAAGAAGAAAGAAGATGCAACACGTCGTGAGTTTTACTCACGAAGACACGCTAGGTCGCTAGCGTGTCAACATCAGCTCTATACTAGTCTATGATAGTCTGACATGATCTATGTTAGACTAACTCGAAGTGCACGATCGCAACAAATTCACACTTGTCAATGTCTATTTGCAGATCGACTTCACGAAGCTTGTTTAGCACTTCTTTCACATGAGTTCTATGTTCTTTCAAGATCTTACTATAAATGAGAATATCATTCAAGTATGTTTGACATAACTTGTGCAGACAGTCAAACAATACATTGTTGATATAATGCTGAAAGAATGCAAGTTCATTGATCAATTCAAAGAGCATTACTTTATACTTGTAAACATTGAAAGAAGTAATAAAAGTAGTTAAATTCTTGCTTTCTGAACTCATGTGCAGTTTATTGAACGTGATGATAATATCAAGTCGAGTCAGATACTTACTGCCTTGAATTCAAGCGAGTACTTCGTCTATCAAGAGTATTGAATAACGATCTCTTTTGATCAGAGCATTCAGTTTTCAATAATTCATGCAAAAGCAAAGACTATCATCTTTCTTTTTGACAAATAGTATTGATGAAGCAAAAGAAGCTTTACTGAGTGTGATGAACTTTTTCTTCAAATTCTCTTCTAGATACTCTTTGACCTTCTGCAACTTGTAACTCAATATGAGATACAATCAACTTTTAGAAAATTAACTTTCATCTTCTAATTCAATCTTATGATTGTATGATTGATGTGAAGGCAACTGCGTTGTCTTTTCTCTATCAAAAACATTCAGAAAGTCGTGATAAACTATTAAAAGCTTCTTCTTCAGTTCATTTAATGACATGACAGAAATAATTTCATTCAGTTTCGCGAAATCTTCAACTGAGCTAAGCGCTTTGTTGATTTCACTAATGATCAAGAAGAAGATCTTGATCTTCTTATTCTTGACTAGAGTTTGATACATAGCGACTTCGATCATGACAATATTGACGAGTCTCTTTTTCTCAGTTAACTGAAAGAAACGAAGTTGATCGAGATCAACTTAAGTGCTTTGCTTTTGTATGAGTACAGATTCAATGAATTGAACAGATTCAATGAACTGATTCACTAGTTTCTGATTCATGAGTCACTTTAAGATGATTGTTAACATAATCATTGAATTCAAGTTCTTTTGTTTCATTTTGCAGATCTCGCTTGACTCAGATCTGTGAAATGCTGATTGACTGCTTACTTTTGAAACAACAAATTTCAATGTTTGAATCTTCAATGATGATATTAATCGATCGTTTGCAGAATTTATCAAAATTTGATTTCTTTTCAATTAAAGATTTTCAATGATTATCTTGTGCTGATTTAAACAAGTTATCAATAAAGACATCATTTCATTCTTGTGTTCTTGTATCATGATCGATGTATACAGAGCATGTGTAATCAACTTTCAATCAGAAATTTCATCATACAATTGAATTGACTTTGATTTTGACAGTGATATTGACTGAATATCAAAGCGTTCACATAGCTCTGACATCAAAGATTCATCAATGAAAGTCATGTCAGTGACTTCAGTATCTATCAAAGTGAAGAATCTGAATATCTTTTCTAGACTATTCAAGATGACATCAACAGTGAACGACTTGAAATCAAATAAATCATCAAACATGCTGATGAAAAAAAATATGAGTATATTGCTCTTAGTCACTACTTTGATGAAAGCAGATCGTTTTTTGAACTTGCAGCAATCTCATGCACTTGAGTCATTTTGAAGCAGTCATATGCTCTATGTTTTGACTTCTTGCATTTGAAGCAGAGTTCTTTCTTAAACAACTTTTTCTGAATAGAATTGAGCTTTGATTTTCTGAGTTTCTTTCATGAAGAGATTGATGACGTGAGTCGAGTAGTTGATGTGCTGATGACAGAATGAGCAGCTTGAGTAGCTGATGCTTTGATGACTGATCAAGCATTCAATTCAGTCAATTTAACATTGACTTGCATGCAGATGTTAACAAACTCATTCAAATTCGTGATTTGTTCATTGAGTGTTGCTTGTTGAAGATCTGAGCTGATCTTGTGCTGAAGATTATTTAGTAGAATCTCATTATTGTATTCTAGTTCTGCACTAAATCTCTGAAATTTCATTCAAAATTCATGAAAGAAGATCTTGTTCTGATACAGTTTCAAATACTGTTGTTGAGTCGTGTGATGATGATTGAAATCGTTGTACATTTTATTGATAATTGATAGCACTTCTTCAACTTCTAGAAATGAGTTCAAGAAGATATTTTGCATGCAAGAAGCTATGTGCTTGATTGCAGCTTCACTGACTCGACTTTCAATGTTGTTATGAGCATATCAAGACTGAATAGAGCTAGTCAGTGTCTTTAGCTCAGATCTGACTCAGATCTGACTCAGTCTCTATTTTCTTTTTTCAACATCTCTTTGTTCAACATCATTTTTCTTTCTACATCACATTCTACTTATGTCACAAACACATCTTCTTCAAGCTTAGCACAGTCTCTGAATATTACTTAAATAGAAGCTCTTGTACTCATCTTCTTCTGTATTCTTAATATTCAGTTATAGCTATCTCTAAAGATCAAGCACTATTCAACTCTGACTTTCGCTGATTGACTCATTTAGACATGATTCTGACATTATATTAAGAATTTGTTAATCACACGATACTGATCTCATTACTCATTCAACATACTCATACAGACAGAACAAGTCTAAAGAAATTCGTTTACCTGATGATCAACGCAATCAAAAGATTGAACAACACTAGAAAGTTTTGATAGAATCAACGACAAGACTGTTTGAATCACTAGACAACTTATCACTCACTAAGTATGCAAAGTTCACTCAATCAAGAGAATCAACTCATTCTCATGAAACAGACGAGTGAAAATAAGCTGTTCAACTCGATTAAGAGAATCGACGATAAAGAATCTTCGTGAATTGCTTGAGAATCACTCAAAAAACTCGCAAACCAAAAATATCTCTTTAATCAACAACATTCTTCTCTGAAGATTAAACACTTAATCATACATCTTCATTAATACTGCCTGTTTCTATTGAAAACTGAAAGACTCAATGCATGATTCTCAACAGAGAAACAGATCAACTCAACGAGCTGAGTAAACAACAAGACAACGAAATCAAAGAGCTGAAGACTAGACTTCAAACTAAAGAAATCACTTCTTCTGATTTTACCTACTTTGAGCGTTCTAGATCTCAGAAAATATCTGATTCTTTCTGATTTACTGATGAAAAGAATTCTACTTGGAAAAACTGATACGACAAAATTCAGAATAAACTAGAGATCAACGTTGATCTCTTTTCAAATAAATGAGTCAAACTGAGCTATGTACATTTCAGATTATTTGATGACGCAGCTGATGTTGCTCAATCTAGACGCGAACATGACTGTGTCAATTTCTATAAGATCATCGATGATCTTTTGAAAGAATTAGCTGAGTTGTTCAATGATTCAGATAAGAAAGTCAACTTTTGTAGAAAATACTACAACTTGATTCAAGAATCAAAGAAGTTCAGCGAGTTCTACACTCAGTTTCAACGATTATCTTTCTATCTGAAGTATTACGAAAAGCAACTGATTATTGATCTGAAAGATAAAATAAACTCTCGTCTTCAATTCATTTGAATAAATCAATTAGTTCAACCTGATTTTCTCAAAGAGATTCATTTCTACCTGATTTGTTTGAATAATGATCAGCGAGTCATTCAAAAAATCAAGAACAAAGTCAATCTCATTAAATGTGTCAACAATTTGTCAAAGATCATCTTTCATAAAGCTGTTGTTACTCAGTCAGTCAATCATTCAAAATCTGATCATCTAAAATCGCGCGACGCGATTTTAACTAACGTCAAAGAAGCAGACGTTCTAGTCGAAATCTGTTTCATATGTCATAAATCAGATCATAGCTTTAGAGAGTGTTCTGATCGACCTATCAGAATCAATGCAGTGAACAATGAATATGATTGTTTCAAGTTCGATTTCGATTCGAATTTCGATTCAAAAAACTAGTCATCTCTTCAAAAGTCATTAAAGAAGTAGAAATTATATCTTTGTGCAAACTAGACGAAATTCTATCAGAAGAAAATTACTTTGAAAAGTCTTTTCTAATTGATGCTCATCTCATCTTGCAGAATCAATTCTTCAGTCTTCGTTCTCTGATAAACAGTGATTCAGTCGCTCATATGCTCATACATGCTAATTTAGTCAATAGAGTATGCGAGAAACTAGAAATTCAATCTATATCATTGACAAAAGAGAAGTTAATAAGAGACTATGATGAGAAGATATCTAAGAAGATCATCACTCATAAAATTCTACTCAATCTCATCATCGAAAGTCATAAGAAATTGACTGTATCAATGCTGATAGCTGATATCGATCATCATGAAGTCATATTGAGTAAGCTCTGAATGAACAAAAACGAAATATTATTGAATATGCAAAACGACGTCATTGTTTTTTCGAATCAATTAAATACTTCTATTTCGATTTTTTGATTTCTCTTCATTCAAAGCATTCAAGTTGATCGCGATCAACTTCATTCTCTTCTATCATTCAGACTAAGATCTCTATTATGCTCAAACGATCTGTTTCAACTACGACTAAGAAAGAATCATTCTCGATTCAAAGCATAGATGCAGCTTCGTTCAAAACTCTACTGAATCGATCAAAGAAAAATCAGATTGAAGTCTTTGCTTTATTCATGACTGATATTGATAGAGAAATCGCGTACAATACTCAGTGCAATTTGAACGTTCTAAACGTCTCTTCAATCGATGAAACGACTCAGAATTTGAAAGATATTAAAGTCAAGCTGTCATCAAAATATCATGAGTTTTTAGATGTTTTTGATCGAGCTCAATTGAATAAACTACTTTCTCATCGCTTTTACGATCATAAAATCGAGCTCATCAGTGATTCAACGTTCTCTTGCTGTTGAATCTATTAAATGTTCTCTGTCAAACTTCTGAAAGTAAAGAAGTACTTAAACGAGAATCTGTTGAAGAAGTTCATCACTTCTAGTCAGATCTTCTATTTCTTTCTCGTTCTATTCATTCTCAAAGCAAATGAAGATCTTCGATTCTGCGTGAACTATTGAAAGCTAAATGTCATTTTCAAAAGATATAAATATTCTCTATCGCTGATAAATGAGATCATTGATAAAATAGTGAGTTGCAAGCATCTAACTAGATTGAACATCATATCAGCGTTCAACAAACTTCAAATGCATTTTGATAACAAGAATTACATCACTTTTATCACTGCTTTAGAAGCATATAAATACAAGATGCTATCATTCAAACTGACTAATGAATCGATCTTCTTTCAGCAATATATGAATGATGTTCTATGAGACTTTCTGAACGACTTTTGCCAAGTCTATCTAAATGACATTCTCATCTATAGTAAAATGAGAAAGAAACATAGAGATCACGTCAAACTAGTATTGAGTCGACTATGCGAAGCTGAACTGCAGATGAATATTCGAAAGTGCAAATTCAATGTAGAAGAGACTGTCTTTCTAGAAGTCATTGTATCAGAACTAGATCTTCGTATGAATTTCAGCAAAGTGACAGTCATAGTCAGCTGAATCACTTCAACCAATCTAAAAGAAATTCAAAACTTCGTGAAATTTGTTAACTTTTATCGTCGTTTCATTAAGAACTTCTCGAAGCTAGTCAAATCATTCACTCAGCTGACAAGAAAGAACACATTTTTTGTTTGAAATGAGATTTATGTTCAAGTATTTGACAATTTAAAGAAACAAGTCAGCTTGATCTCAGTACTTTGTTACTTCAATCTCAAACGACAAGCTATTCTGAAGATCGATGCTTTGAACTATGTAAAAGATGAAATACTATCTCAGTATGATGACGAGAAAGTTCTTCATTCGATGATCTTCTACAGTAAAAGCATGATTCTCGCTGAAATCAATTATCACATCTATGACAAGAAATTGCTAGTCATTATTTGATGCTTCGAACACTGATGACTCAAGCTGAAGTGCATTGAACTACTCATTTAGATATTCATTGATCATCAAGCTTTGAAGATCTTCATGAAAAATAAACAGTTGAGTCGACAACAAGTCAACTATCTGAACATTCTGTTGAAGTTCAACTTTCAAATCATCTTTAGATCAGGCAAAATGAATACTAAAGTCAATGCTTTAACTTGAATGTCTCTAGCAGATGTCTCTGAATCAGCTCAACGACTTGAAGATTGTTTTCAGACTATTCTGACTCTCGATAGAGTTGATGTTCTACTCGTTGAATCAAAAGCAAATCTCTATCAGCGAGTATGTATGATCAATCAAATAAATGAGTTCTGCGATGAATATAAACAAGCTATGAATGAGAACAAGCTCAAATTTCATATCACTAAATTGAAGAACTGCGAAATCATTGACAGCGTTCTCTTTAGAAAAGACTTACTGTGAGTTTCTGAGAACATGCACACGAAATTACTACAAGAAGTGCATGATCAATCTTCAACCTCTCATCTCGACAATAAATGAATCATCAATCTAGTTCAGCGTTTCTACTATTGATCAGATCATCGAGCTACTATTCAATGATACATTCAAAACTGTCATGCTTGTCAGCGAAGCAAAGTTTCTAGAGATAGCATCAATGAACTTCATCATTCTCTCTCGATTTCACAGAAACGCTGAAAAGATATAGCTATGAACTTCATCACTGAACTATCTCTGTCAGAAGATTATAACGTCATTTGCATAATCATATGTTGTCTCATCAAAGAACGTCACTATGTTTCCTGTCATTGAAGAGACGATGACATCTCAGTCGAAGAAATGATTTGAATCATGCTATGAAACGTCTATTGACTGCATGATCTACTCAGTTCTATTGTTTTGAACAAAGACTTTCAATTCATATTGACTATGTGAAAGAGTCTTTGCAAGCGACTGAGAATCACAGTTAGTTTATTCACAGTCTATTATTTGAAGATCAATGATCAGACGAAACGAGTCAATCAAGACGTTGAACGCGAACTTAGAATCTACTGCAATTACATGCAGAACAACTGAGTCAAATAAATATCTATGATGAAATTCAGCGACAATTTCAATATCTTCTTGATCATCTCAATGATTTCTTTCTACTTCAATAAAGATTTTCATTCTTGAATGAGTTTCGATTCAGATACAACTGACTACGAAATCACTTGTGAACGACTGAAAGCTAGAAAAGCAAATGATATTATCATTCAAATGAAAGAGCTACTGAGCTTCAATCGTCAACAATTGAAAAAGACGAAGCTGATCATCGAAGCACAGATCAATAAACATAGACGAGACGTCATCTATGAGATAGATGACTGAGTTTGACTATTCTTCAGAAACGTCAAAATCATGAGATCATGCAAAGATTTGAAAGACAAACAACTAGAATCATATCAGATCACTGTCAAAGCAAAGATCTTCTATCATCTTCATCTATCAATCAGCATGAAGCATCTGCATTCGATGTTCAGCTCGAAGTTACTGCAATCATATTCAAAAGACTCTCTATCAGAACAGCATGCAGAATCTCTCAGACTCATCATTATTGATGATGATGATGATGAACATTGAGAGATAGATGACATTCTGAACTTTAGACGCTATCAAGATCGAATACAGTACAAGATCAAATGAAAAGATCTAGATAGAGATGATGAATGATACTATGTCGATAAAGGTGAATTCGATGACTTCAAGAAAGTTTTGAATGAATTTCATACATTATACTCAAGAAAGTCGCGCTAGTATCGAAATAACTCAATAAGAAAGCAAGCAAATGAGCGACATTTATGCAAACATGAATTTTCAAAGAGAGAGATAATGTTACGAGCATATCAAGACTGAATAGAACTAGTCAATGTCTTTAGCTCAGATCTGACTCAGATCTGACTCAGCTTCTATTTTCTTTTTCCAACATCTCTTTGTTCAACATCATTTTTCTTTCTACATCACATTCTACTCATGTCACAAACACATTCTCTTTGAACTTAACGCAGTCTCTGAATATTACTTAAATAAAAGCTTTTGTACTCATCTTCTTCTGTATTCTTAATATTTAGTTATAGCTATCTTTAAAGATCAAGCACTATTCAACTCTGACTTTCGCTGATTGACTCATCTAGACACAATTCTGACAAATGTATGCAATCTTCAACTCTTTGATAGAAAAATAATTTTTATTTGCCTTTAGCTTATTTTGCATTTGAGACAGTTAATTGTTTACATTTTGCGTTGAATCTTTGAACAGAAATGAATCGAGTAACTTAATCAACTTCAAGAATCAATCTTCAGAAATCAAAGTGCTTTGTCAACTTGATGCAGCTTCTAAATGATGTATAATCATGTTCTTGTCTTTATTCTCTTTCTGCACACACGTCTGTGTAATCTTCAACGTGATGTTTATCTCGTTGAGATCTTCTAACATCTGAATCATGTCATTGTGAGTCTTGATTTCAATGTCGTGCTGTTGATATATGTACTTGATAAAGATAATGATGTTGTCTGCTTCATAAGTGTTTATTCAATCATTCAGTTCAGTGTTGATGCTGATCTTGATTATTTCGTGATCAAAGAGCAACATGTTCATGTTCTCTTCTTCTGTATTTGATGACGCATTCATGTCTTCTTCTTCTGAGACTGTTCAATTCTGTGGTAGAAGTGATTCTCTTCTAGCATTTCGAAGTTTGTAATGAGCAATGCTCACTGATTCTGATTCTGTACTTCTAGTCATGATATGAGTAGAAAATTGCTGATCGAGATTCTGATGTTACTCTATTGAACTTTCTGAGTTCAAGCAACAAGTAGTACTTTATCAAACTTTCTGAGTTTAAGTACTGCTGAAATTTCTGATTTCTGATGACAAGCTCAATAAAAAGTTAGTCAAGAGCAACACGTTCATGTTCTTTGATTCTGATTCTATCGAAATTTCTGATTTCAAATCAAGATTCTTCTTTAGAAATTTCTGATTTCTATCAAGCTTTCTGAGCTTAAGTTCTGATTCTGCTGTCAAAATTTCTGAGTTCAACTTCTGATTTGAGTTGTGTAACTTGTTTTTATATCATCTACACGTCGATAACAAGTGTTAGAGATCAGCATAGAGCGAGTCATATGAATGTCATTTAACTAATAGATAAATGCTAAGAAAGAAAAGTATCTACAGAAAGAAACTTGATTCTTATATGTGTGTTTCTCAGCTTTGTGCTAGACTTGATTGAGTTGATGCTTTACATATATGATGCAGAGTTTCAATGACATCATCTTTAAATCAGATTCTCGCTAGACTTGATTAGAATGAAATCAGGCGAAGACTAAACGAAGGCTAGAATCATAACATTACTTTTCTCTCTTGACTATTTATGTTCGCATGAATGTTATTTCTTAGTGCGCTTTTCTTGAATATTTGATATGAAAGTTGTCAATCATCTCTTGAGCGTTCATAAATTCGTCATCGTCAGCGTTATATCATTTGAGATCGTTGTCATAGTTCTTTCATTTGACTCGATATTGAAGTTGTCTTTGATATCGTTGAAAGTTCAATATATCGTTGATCTTTCATTCGTCTTCGTCGTTTATCATTATTGATCTCGAAGATTCATTCTTTTGATCAGACAGAGAATCATCGACGGTAGAACGAAGAAGCTCTGAATGAAATACGTCATGTATACGCATAGTCTCTGATAGTTTCAACTTATAAAATGAGTCAACAGAGTCAATGATCTGAAATGAGTCGAGCATCTTGTCATTCAATTTTTTGAAAGATCTCACTGTAACGATGTTTCGTTTGTTCAAAAACATCTTTGATTCGATTTCATAATTGATCTTCTTTCTATGCTTGTTAGTCTGATTCATCATTTGCTCTCGTGTTTTGATCAGAGCTTCGCGAGCGAAGATCAGTGTCTTATTCATGTGATTGAATATATCTTCAACTTGAGCGATCTGCAGACATTCGCGAATGCTTTCATACTTGATGATGTCAAAGTCGAAGCTCATATGAGGGTGAAAGTTCTTGTTCATGAAGAAGAGAGTCAATAAAATGACTGAAGACAAGACGTTATTGTCAACAAACTTGATCATGAGTAGTCACTTGAATCAGTCATTCTGCATGTATGAACAGAAGAAACGAAGATATCGCTCAACATTCTGATTGACTCGTTCGCTTTGACCGTCGATCTGAGAATGATAAACGATGAACAATTGAAGAGAAATGCTCAGTCATTTGCAAAGAAACTTTCAAAGAATGAAGATGAACTGAGAATCTCGATCGAATACAATGAAGCTTGATAAATCGTGAGTTCAATATACTCATTGAAGCAACATTTCAGCTGTCTTTTCGACTGTGATATTTTCATCATCAGTGATGCAAGAAATATAATGTCTTTCTTTTAACAATTTGCAGATGACAGTCAGAATAGCGTTGTAGTCGTATGAATCAAATAGATCAATAATGAAGTTCATGACTATGTTCTGTCATCGCTGTTCAGATATCAATAGAGATTGAAGCAAGTCATTTGATTTATTTCTAGATGTCTTTGATCATTGACAAACATAGCAGTTTCAAATATATCAATCTACTGTCTTTCACATGAATGATCAATAGTAGTTTCGTTTGATGATTTTCATCGTTCTAAGAATATCGAGATGATCTATTGAGGGTTGATCGTGCATCTCACGAATCAGATTCATTTGCAGAAGTTCATTGAATGAAACTCATAGCTGACTGTCTTTGTATAAGATTTCATTCTGAACTCGACAATTCTTCAGCTTGATGTCTTTGCATTGTGCTTCGTCTCTGATCTTTGCTTCACGAAGTAAAGTACAATTCTCATCGATTTCATTCACGTCAAGAACTTGTTTATAAATTGACTCGCTGACGTTCTTCTCTAGATCAGCAATCTTCATTCACTTTGAGGTCAGAATAATGATTCATTGATAGTGAACGCGTTCATCATTGAAATCTCTGAGCATGAAGTCAGCTCGACAAGTTAATGCATCGATCTTAATGTTCTGTTTGTCAGATCAATACATTATCTTGAAGTTGAAGTCAGCTAGCTTCTGAACTCAACGCATCTGACGTCTGCTCAGCTCTTTATCTTTCATCAATGAAGTGAGTGCTTGATGATCAATAAACATCTTGATAGAAATGTTGATCAGCTTCAGTTCAAGTCATCAGTGTTCAAAAGCTCAAATTATGATCAGCAGTTTCTTATTGTATATCTTGTAGTTGCACTCAGCAAAAGACATGTTCTTGCTATAGAAAGCAATCAAATGTAGTACTTCTTCGTCATCATATTGAGAGAGAACTTCGTCGTTTACGTAGTTGAATGAGTCAGTTTTCAGAATAGTCTCACGAGTTTGATCAAAGTGACGAAGTATAGAAGTCTCAGTCATACGTCTCTTCATGTGATTAAATGCAGTCTGACAAGTCTCATTTCATTCAAATATGATCTTCTTTTGAGTGAGTCAAATCATTGAACGAACAATCTTTGAAAAGTTCTTGATAAAGCGTCAATAGAAGTTGCAGAAGTCAATAAATGACTAAATCTGAGTGAGATTATTGAGGGTAGATCATTTCACTACTGCTTGTATCTTTCGTAAATTCATCTTCAGTTCTTCAATGAATATCAATAGTTCTAGAAAGATGATCTCTTGAACATGAAACTTGCATTTGTTTATGTTTATCTGTAAATCAGCTTCTCGTAGTCTATTTAAGATCAATCATACATGTCGCTTGTGTTTCTTTAAGATCTTGCTGTAGATGATAATGTCATCTAGATAGATCTGACAAAACTGATGAAGATATTTGAACAGCACGTCGTTTATATAATGTTGATAGAACGTTGATTCATTGATTAATTTGAAGAGCATTACATGATATTTGTATGAATCAAAGAAAGTGATAAAGATAGTCAAATTTTCGCTACCTGAGTGCATTTGCAGTTTATTGAACGCAACAATGATGTTCAATCGAGTCAGATACTTACTTTCTTGTATTCAAATGAAAGTTTCGTCAATCAATGACAAAAAATAGTGATCTTGTTTGATCAAAGCATTGAGCTTTCTATAATCAACGCAAAAACGCAGACTATCGTCTTTCTTTTCGATGAACAAGATGAGCAAGACGTATGAAGCGAAGCTAGAGAAAATGAACTCTTTGTTCAGATGTTCAATCAGATACTTCTTTATCTTCTGAAGCTTGTGATTAAACATCTGATACAGTCTGCTTCGAGAAAGCATTTTCTCGTTGATCAACTCAATCTTGTGATCATAGAAACGATGAGATGATAGCTGATTGATCATTGTTCAATTGAACACATCTAGATAGTCGTGATATTCAGAGAGAAGCTTGATCTTGACTTGCTCGAGAGTCTTGACGTATGAAAGCTCATGTAGATTCACTTCTTCGAGCTTTTTCTCAGCTGTAGTTATGAGTCAATCAATTTTCAAGACAATAACAGCAAAGATCTTGACGTCTGATCATTTGACTAACATTCTATAGACTGCTGCTTCTATCATTGATATGTTCATTGAACTAGAAGCTGATTTCAGACTGAACGTTGATTTAGAGTTGACGCTAGACAAAACTGCGTCAAGCGATTTTGACTGTTTAACTGACTTCTCTTTGAACTGATTGAAAGAGAGTGTAACAAAGATAGTAGATCTCTTCAGAATATGAGTAGAAGTCAAGCTTTTCTGTTTCAAGATTGTTTTATGACTTGAGAATAGAATAATTAATTTCAAAATAGAAGAATTGAAATTTGAAAATCAAAGAGAATCGATTCACATATCTATTACTAGATCAATCTTGTTCATTCATGTTTTTTCAAGAATCATTTGATGTTGATTTAATCGAGTAATCAACATAGAAGCAATTTCAATCATATGATTCTGAACAGTCAGATTTGAATAAATGACATGAGTAATGAGCTTTTTTGCATAATAATCGTCAAATTCTCGTATTGACTTTGTCTTGATCAAAGTCAGAGATTCAATTTGCAACTGATCACAAACAATCTGCGTGATCACTTCATCAATGAACGAATAGTCAGCAGCTTCGATGTCAATCAATGACTTCAATGAGTAATTAATTTCATTGCTAGATAGTACACATTCAATAGTCAAAGATTCAGAAGCAAAAGAATCGTTTGACATGCTCATCATTGAAGAAATTAACACGTCTTTCATTGCATCTTTGATGAAAGTCTCTAGTTTTTTGTCTTGTTATTCTTGAAAGAAGACATTTTCTCATTCTTTTTATTCTTCGAAATGATGATCTCATGTAGGCAAGAAATAAATGCACAAGATGCAGAAGTATCAATCTTGTTCTAAGAATAATTCTTGAACAAATGATTGAGAGTCTTGCAGATATAGCAGATGATAAACGATCTTGCTGACTCAGAGGTAAAAGAGAGAGTAGGCTTAACATAATCAATTATCGAAGTCATCACTGACAATGAGATAGCAGCACGTTTATCAGGTACGACAGTGACTTTGACGATGACAGTGCGAAGCTGACTGCGTAGCTGATAGTTGACTCACTGTTTATTATTCACATCTTGAAGAAAGATTCTTAAGCGAGTGAGCGAAGTAAAATTCTCTGAACAGACTGATAAAGCATTCTGCAAGCGATTATTGATTTTATTCTGAAGATCGTTCATCAGAGTGCAATCATCATAATTGAGGTAGCTGAATAGCTTCATAAAGTCGAAGTAAAAGACATTGAAAGACTTGTCTGCTTGTCTCAGAGCGTTGTACTCGCGACGACACTTTCGATTTCTATTCAGTTCATTGTATATTTCTTTCAGATGCTCAAATAGCTCGTCGATTGAAGTGTATGAATGCAAAGCATCATGTCAACATCAAGCGAAGATGTGCTCAGCAGCATCATCTTCTAGTCTAGATATCACATAGACAATACAGATATTCTCATTATCGAAGTGATCAACATTTGCCTGAAGCTTGTCGTTCATCTTGATTCTTCAGCTATCTCATGTTGATTCATCTTCGTCGATGAATACAGATGAGTTCAAAAACTTGAAAGACTTGTGATGATCATTATTGAATAGAGTGAACGACTCACGTCGAGTATGATTCTCGATAGATTGACGAGGTAGAGGTTTCGTAGACTGACGAGGTCGAGACTGATTCGCTGAATGCAATACTTCTTTGAGTTTATTCTTGAGATTCAACATCTTCTTTTGATAGCGTTTGTTTGTCTCTTCTAGAGTGTCTATGATCATCTGTTTGACCTCTAGTTGGTTCAATCTCTTGTCATGTTCGACTTGAACAACGATTCACTGCTCGTTGAGTTTCAAAGTCATGTCTCGATGATCTCTTAGCTCGATCAGCATCTTGATGATCTCGTCTGACTGATCAATAGCTCATTGACGAAGTTGTTGACTCATGTTGATGTTTCATGAAATAGCGACATTCTGAGGTTTCGCTGAAGCATCGAAAGAAATAAGGGAAACTCATCTACTAGCAGTGCTTCTAAGCAGACGAGCTGTTCGTGGCTCGACTGATTCAGAGTCGCATGTCATTGTGAGGGATTGAAGGTAAAGGTAGGTAAATTTGAGTAAATTTGAGTAAATTTGAAGATGTGTTTTGATGAAAGTAATTCAAAGAATCCCTTGCAAATTTTCTGAATGAACGAAGTAGGTTATTTCGTATCGTCTACACGTCGATAGCAGAGTAGTTGATGAGCATTTATCTACTGTTAGGGATCAGCATAGAGCGAGTCATATGAATGTCATTTAACTAATAGATAAATGCTAAGAAAGAAAAGTATCTACAGAAAGAAACTCGATTCTTATATGTGTGTTTCTCAGCTCTGTGCTAGGCTCGATTGAGTTGACGCTTTACACATATGATGCAGAGTTTCAATGACATCATCTCTAGGTCAGGTTTTCACTAGGCTCGATTAGAATGAAACCAGGCGAAGGCTAAACGAAGGCTAGAATCGTAACAGCAAGATTAATGAGCTTTGAACTAATGTTATGAGTCTGCATAGAGCGAATCATATGAGTGTATTCTAACTAGAAGTTCAAAGCTAAAGAAGAAAAAAGGTGAAACACGTCGAGAGTCTTATACTCATGAAGGCGCGCTAGGCCACTAGCGTGTCAACATCAGCCCTGTACTAGTCTATGATAGTCTAACACAATCTATGTTAGGCTAATTCAAGGTGCACGCTTGCAACATCTACGTCGTGCTTTTTAGTTTGATCACTTCTTGTTTTGATGTTATTACGCAGATTAACACTCAGTTGAGATACAAGATCAGACTTTTTCTTTTCTTTTTCTTCAGCTTTCAATTCTCGTAATGCTAGCAAGCTTGCAAAGATCAAATAGTGAGCGAGCTGTTTATTCTGATTTTTCAGATCTAACAGATGTTGCAGTCTCTTTTTCTTCTTCTGTGTTTTTTCATATTCAAAATAGATAGATTTCTTTCTTTCATAGACAAATGAGCTTCATATCATTTCAGTGGCAAAATTGTCTGTTTTGAACTCTCTCACACCTTTCTCGTACTTCTCATCTGATAATTGTCAAGCTTTAAGCATACCTTGTCGCTCTGCTTTACACATAAAGATCTCATCAGTAGAAACAACTCTTTTTCAGTTGAAATGTAAATAGTTTTCTGCGAAAATCTTGCGAGCTATCTTATGTCTCTTCTTTAAACAAGTCTTTCATTCGTGTTTTCTACGTGCATAATCTCTGTCATACATGTATTGAGCAAAGATAGATTCTGAAATAGGCAGATTAAGCTCGATAATGTGTTCTTTTGCTGATTTGTTTCTGTTTTCTCGTGTTTCTACTACATAATCGCATAGAGAATTGACCTTTTCTGTTAGGGGCCGGCATAGAGCGAGTCATATGGGTGTAATATAACTAATAGATAAATACTAAGGAAGGAAAGAGTATGTACAGGAAAGAACTCGGCTTATATGTGTCCGTCTCAGCCCTGTGCTAGGCCCGATAGGGTTGGCGCCTTACACATAGAAGGCAGAGTCTCAATGACATCATGGCTAGCTCAGGTTCCCGCTAGGCTCGATTAGGATGGAACCAGGCGAAGAATAGGCGAAGGCTAGGATCGTAACATTTTCAACGAAAAGAGCATAAGATCTATCTGCTCGCGAGACGTCTTCGAAATTGCGTTGATCAAGAAGCTTTCGATTGTTATCTTCAGCTTTCTTCTTTGCATCTTTGACTATATAATGCACTGTATTCGGGTTGAGATCTAGAGATTTTCCAATAGAAAGCAAAGAATTTCCCGAAATCTCGCTCAGAGTCGTTGCTGCAGATCTAATTGCCGGAGGAATTTGCTGACGACCTGACTTGCTGACTCGCGAGGCTTCCGTTTTAGCTGTTCCCTTTGTAAATCTCTTCTTATGAGGCATGATAGAGTGTGTGTAATGAGGTAGAATTAATAGTAGATGGTTTGTTTGTTTACTTTCGGGACTCGGCCGGAAATTAGGCCGCTTATGCTCGGTTGGCACACTAAAAACTAACCCGAAAGTATGGGTTATTATCATTCACCGCCCAACACTCCGTCCCACCATCACCATTCCCCCCCCACCATCGTCTGCCACTTCATTGTAATAAGCGATATCCTCAAATTGGAAGTGTGGGCGCCATTTGGATTTGAAGGGTATCTAACGTTCCCGAGTCGAGTTCAAATCTCTAGGCAAGAGGAC
>JAABUW010002337.1_pt1 | contig 29073 bp, 32 predicted proteins | sample 5560081 | NCBI WGS metagenome assembly JAABUW01 (sample SAMN10711882, study PRJNA513363) | rock metagenome | isolation source: Antarctica rocks | place: Antarctica: Victoria Land, Knobhead sud | reverse complement strand
GCCTGCTGGATGCTGGCCTGCAGGGGCAACATGCAGGGGCAACATTCAGGGGCAGGGGCAACATTCAGGGGCAGCTTTCAGGGGCAACATTCAGGGGCAACATTCAGGGGCAGCTTTCAGGGGCAAGGGCAGGGGCAACATTCAGGGGCAAGGGCAGGGGCAACATTCAGGGGCAGCTTTCAGGGACAACATTCAGGGGCAACATTGCCTTCACTCACTGTTTTCAATGTTGCATGATTGATGTTCTGGAGGCTTTGATGTAGGCAACTTTGTTGAGCATGTTTGGCTTCATTGTTCTGGTCAGCGTCACAATAAGAAGGCACAATAAGAAGCCAGCGTTTCAAAGGATATCTGTCGGGAGAGCAACGTTTCTTTTGTCATCTTTATGCCAATTCAAATGGAATGATTCCTAGCAATTTCACAGCCACTACAACTTAACCTTTTAGTTATGGAGTATCTGGTTTCATGACAGAGAGGTGTTGGATCCAAGGGTATGGACTTCATTGTAAGTTAACAATGACTGTGTCATTACTCTGGTATTGCCCTCAAGGTTGGGTTTCATCAAACTGGTCATGAAAATGCAGAAGGACTTGGTACAGAAGATATGCATTTCACTGAACATGCACCTGATTTCTTGGGAGGTCAGGCATAGCGTCAATGCAACAGCGGCATTTCAGATCTTTGCAGGTTGTCAAATTGGTGCTGCACGCGTCTTTAGATGGTCTTGCTCTGATCAGTAGCTAGTGAAGAGCAAAAATGCTGTCAATGTTATCCGCAACATTTACAGCTTCCAGGGTCTTCCGATTGGTCCAAAATCAGACATACTGTTTGTGATATCAGCATCTTGTCTGCTACACAAACTCATTGGGGCCAAGGGCTTCTGGTACTTTGAGACCGGCGTGACAGCATGGAAGAAGCATGTAAAGTTGACTGCAACATCAGCTTGGCAAATTCATACCACATGGGCTTCCAGAACATGCAGCTTGACTGAAAAGTTTTCTGTTTGAGCTGTTGTCTTCTGTACTATTCTTGTATGATGCTGTCGGGCCTATGTTAAGATCTGATTTGCATGATCATTTGTTTGTTAATCATCAGGCAGTGGTGACAGCGTCTGAGCGTCAGTGATTATGCAAGTTCTCACCTGCAATGTAAGCCATACATATGTGCAAATGCTCAGGCATGACTTCTGTACATTTGCTGGGCTTACCGCTACCATTGCCCCTGTTGCATTTGCCCCTGATGTCACATCAGCTGTGGCATTGCTGCTGATGCGCAGCAGATGAGTGGAGTTGGTGGTGGCCCCAGCTGTGGCCACCGGTGTAGTTCCTCTCAGGAGATATGTGCCACAGCTGTTTCCCGGTGGCCACAGAGTCAGGTTGTATATGCTCCCTTGCCCTGCAGCCATCAACCTACATTCAGCATCACATAAGAAACGCTGTCCGGTCTGCCCAGTCAAAGTGAACTTGCCGCATACTCACATCACCTGTGACAGCTGATGCCTTGCTACAGGTTGCACGTGCAGCAAAGCTTGCTTTGAAAGGCAGACTGAGAAGAGCCGAGAAGAATTGAGGAGGCGGGACAATACATGACTGCATTTGAGAACTTTAGGTAAAGACTGAGGACATCTGTGAAGTTTTGAGGAGGATTGGAAAGGTTTGAAAAGACGTACCTTGGTCCACAACCAAACTATCAGATGCACTGCTCCACGCAGGCCATGGGTATGTATCAAACGTCACGCTGGCTTCAAAATAAACCAATGTGGGCTGATCTTGAGCCTTCAGCAGTGCTAACTGTGTCACATTGAGAGAGCAGTCTGACTGGCCAGCAGCCGAGTTGGCAAGGCGGCTGCATAGCACTGTGGCTTGCACTGGGATCTGAGCCAAAGGCTCGGGCATCAAGCCAGAGCTAGTGTCTGCACAACACTGGTCCATTCACTTGTCCAGTCACTAGTCCAGTCACTAGTCCAGTCTGGGCTAGACCAGATCAGCGCAGCAAAGACCTTGTGCAATCATCGTGCAGTGATTGCTCAAACAGGAACTGATACAGGGAGCCTCACAGTTAATGGGCCCAGCTGCGCTGGAACGTTATGAGGTTGTGCCATAACATAATTTAGAAAACAAATTTGATTTCAGTTGCTGTGCGATGGCGCCTCTGGTATGAGGATGTGGAGGAAAGCACCTGTTTCTGTCTGGTTGTAGGCACAAATGCGAGTTGAGTACACTCCTTGCAGCAGCGACGCAGCAGTGAAGTTGACATCAAAATCTTGCTCTGCTGAAGGACCAAGAGTGAAGTTCTCTACTGAGAGCATCATCCATGGACTTTGATGTGGGCTGCAGAACGAGGTCTTTGGTGTTGCGCAAGAGCATGTGAGCATGCTGAGCTGGCAAATATTGTTTGCCCTGTTCCAACAGAAGAGTTTACCTCAAGTTGTTGTCGCATTGCGCCTGTAAGCGAATATCAAATGGTGACTCGCCGTTATTCTTCAGGCGCAAGGAAGTGTGGACAATCTCGCTTTGGTTCGCTGCCAGCACGAGATTCTGCTGTGTGCCTGGTTCGAACACTAGATCCGCGCTGACGTGCCACAACCCGATCTGCAGCAATGAAAAAATAGTGCTCGTCACCATTAGAGCACCATGCTCACTGAGCCTACGTAGCTTCCGCTTGGGCGGACATACGTACACAGATCAGAAGAAACCTGGCTACGGCAGCAGCTGGCAACATGATTCCTACGACTCTCGTTTACACAGTGGCGCAACTTGACATGTCTGAGTGATCAAAGACCTGGTTCAGCGACTGGCTGGCACACGCGCCTCACTCAAGTCAAAAGCCGAGGTGCGCTGTTGATATGTCACAGGATTCGAAACCAAATCTTGAAACCCTGTCAGGAAAACCGGTTCATCTCCCCTGATCACGCTTGTGTGTCTAGGTGTCTAGTGACGCTGCGCTTACCGCGTTCTCGACTTTTTTCAACCCATCATGCAAACCCAAACCGGTGTGCACTTGCACTGCGGTCACGTCGACATTGGCCATGTTCACAAAGGCCCTCGGCAACGTACTTTTGCACACCCCGTTCAAGCACGGTCTTGCAAACTTCCGGAAGGATCGCGAAGTGCCTTTTTTGGGCACACGGCAGGTTTGAAAGCAGGGGAAACATGCGGCAGAAACATTCGGCATGTCAAGCAGCGCTCGGCAGTGCAGACGAGCGCTATCTTTGGCTTCTTGAGAGGAGACGCTGCAGAAAAAACGCGCAAGAAGTATCAAGCACAGGTCGATGCCATCAACCGGTTGGAACCACAGATGCAAAAGCTATCCGATGAAGAGTTGGCAAACAAGACGCAGGACTTGAAACAAAAGGCACAGAAGAATGGGGGAGTGGATGACCTCCTGGTTGAAGCTTTTGCGGTAGGTCCTGTTGCTGTCTTCATGTGTGCAAGTAAGCTTCTTGCACCAGTCCCCCTGCATTGAATCTCAAAAAAGATAGCACCATACATGCATTAGTCACAAGCAGGCCTTAGGAACACACCAGTTCTCATCATATTGCCTGCTGTGCGGTGAGCAGGTCGTTCGTGAGGGCTCAAAACGTGTCTTGGGTTTGCGGCCATTTGATGTGCAGCTCATTGGTGGCATGATCCTGCACAATGGTGAGATTGCAGAGATGCGGACAGGAGAGGGAAAGACCCTGGTGGCAGTTCTGCCTGCCTATCTGAATGCACTGGCTGGTAAAGGTGTACAGGTGGGTGCATCCTTGCATGCATAAACCAAATGGTCAAATACAAGCTTTGTCTTGATGTTGCAGTGCTGCAGCTTCATCATGCATGTTCCAAAACACCCTCCGCACATCACATGATTGTGTCATTGCATCTGCATCAAAACCTGACCTTGTTTGGCAGAGCAAAGCCGTCGCAAAGTTACTCTGTATTGTGACCAAGCACTTGGGCACAATTGCATTGTGCTGAGATGCAATCTCATGCTGCCTCTGCTCTGAATGCAGCGCTGATGCACCATAACACACTCCATCACTGCCACTGCCAGAGGCACTCCGCACATTACCACAGCAGCATGCTGTCTATGCTGCATGTGTCAATGCACAGAAGGCAGCATCACAGACAAGCCCCTAAATGCAGCTCGTCTGCACAAATTTCATGCCAGTTCAGTAATCACATCTTCACTGCCAGAGACAGGGGTCTCAGGGGTAGAGCACAGACTGCGTCCCAAGGCATCTTATGGGATTGCCAAAGACATCAGGCAGAGGGGCACAGCTTCTTTTCCTTCCGCTTCATTGTATGAATGGATTTCTGAAAAGCCTAATAGGAAAATGAACAAATCTGAGACAAGCTAATGTTTTGCTTTGCAAAGCGAGATTCTGACAAAACTTTGTCTTTTGTTGCAACTTGTGTGATAAAGGGAAGTGCATTTTGCATGCAGGTGGTGACAGTGAATGACTACCTGGCGCGGCGTGACAGTGAGTGGGTAGGCCAGGTCCATCGCTTCCTAGGGCTGCAAGTGGGGCTGGTTCAGCAGGGCCTTGATGTGAGATTCCTGACCCAGACCTCATCCAACTTCCTTTCTTTGCTCTGCTTCTATGTGTTGCTTCACATCTGTGAATGTAGATCCAGCACTGCTTGGCCTAATTCTGTGATGTTCAATATGGTGCTTGTCATGCTGGAACTGATTCTCAGTCTTTGCTGTGACAGGAGGCTGATTGCCGCGCAGCATATAATGCAGACGTGACGTACGCCACCAACAGTAATGATGTGTAATGTCTAGTATGGTGCTTTTCGTGCTGGAACTAATTCTCAATCATTGCTGTGACAGGAGGCTGATCGGCGTGCGGCGTACAATGCAGATGTGACGTATGTCACCAACAGTGAGCTGGGGTTTGATTTCCTGAGGGACAATCTCGCACAGGTCAGTTGCAAAGCTGACACCTGTACTCTGCCATGCACAGTGCTGGGCTTAGGTGTAGGGTTTAGAACTTAGGTTTTGCAGTGCAGGGCTTGGATGTGGGGTTTAGAACTTAGGTTTGGCAGTGCTGGGCTTGGGTGTAGGGTTTAGAACTTAGATTATGCAGTGCAGGGCTTGGATGTAGGGTTTAGAACTTAGGTTTTGCAGTGCAGAGCAGTCTAGTCAAGTGCTGGGCAAGCTGGCAAACAACATTGTCTGCAAACAGCTGCACATACCAAAACAGCAGTGGGTCCCGTGCTGGTCAAGTCTTAAGCTAGTTGAGGCACTGCGGCATGTCACTGCTGCGACAGCCTGGTCATACTGCGTAAATATTTGCTGCGGCGTGGGGAAGGACTTATGCCGAGTGACGCAAACTGTGTTGCGTCGCTGTTGTATGTAACATGTCATATGCATCAGGGCCATGATGAGCCCATGTTTGCTGCAGCGAGAGGAAAACATTGTGCTGAGTGACGCAAACTGTATTGTGTCACTGCTGTATGTAAATCGTTGTACTCATCATGGCCATAATGGGTATATATTTGATGCAGCGTGGGGAGGACCTGGTGCTGCGTGAGGCAAACTATTGTGTCATGGATGAGTGTGATTTGTTAGTCATCATGGCCATAATGTATATATATGTTTGCTGCAGCGTGGAGAGGATCTGGTTCTGCGTGAGGCAAACTATTGTGTGATTGATGAGGTGGACTCCATCCTGATTGATGAGGCCAGAACCCCCCTCATCATTTCAGGGTCCGCAGAAAAGCCCTCAGAAAAGTGAGTATGTGCGTACACCCAAAGTGACAGGTTGAACAGAGTTTGTTGCCAAGCATCACACAATGCCAGACCAGGAAGCCCCTGGTTGCAGTGTCAAGGGAGACCAGCAAAGGGCTGCAGAACTGGTTTGAGCTTATATTTTGCCCAAGCACGGCAGGCATCTGTTAAGCGGGCATTTTGTCTTGCATGCATACGCAATGCATTGCACAACCTGCGCATTGTCTTACTTGGCAGTATTGCCTGTCGCTGTGCGCCTTCTGTTGTCAAATTTCTGCCTTCTCTGCTTGCCTTGTGCTGTTGCCTTTTGCCCATCACTGCTTCCCTTTCGCTTTTACCTTGTGCCCTTTGCTGCTTGCCCTTCGCTGGTGCCTTTTGCCTTTGGCTGATCTGCCTTTCGCTGCCTTCACAACGACTTTGCCTGCCTGGGTGCGACAGGTATTACAAGGCAGCCAAGCTTGCAGAAGCCCTGCAGCGCGAGCACCACTACACTGTGGATGAGAAGCAGAAGAGCGTGCTGCTGACCGAGCAAGGCTATGAGGATGCTGAGGACGTGCTGGAGGTATGGGTTGCCTTAGGGTCTGTGCATCTACTAATCTCATCTCCTTCTGGATCTGTGCCAAGGACAGCAATGTTTTGACAGAAGTATAGATATCAGCATGGAAGTTGGTGCTGCACAAACGTCTGACATCAGAGTTTGATTATCCATCATTTAATCCAAGTTACTGAATGAGTCAATGCCACTGTTTTCAGCTGGTGTGCAGACTCAAGACTTGTATGACCCTAGAGAGCAGTGGGCCAGCTACTTGACAAATGCGTTGCAAAGCAGAAACACCGTCTTTTCAGCACGCCAAGTAGTGTTGAGTGGTATGCAGACTCAAGATTTGTACGACCCTTGAGAGCAGTGGGCCAGCTACTTGACCAATGCACTGCAATGCAGAAACACCGTCTTTTCAGCACGCCAAGTAGTGTTGAGTCGTATGCAGACTCAAGACTTGTACTAGTAACAAGACACTGAAGTGTAGTGACACTGCCATCAAGATATGGGTGACATCCAAATGTCTTTTGCAGCACGCCAAGTAGTGTTGAGTGGTATGCAGACTCAAGACTTGTACGACCCTAGAGAGCAGTGGGCCAGCTACTTGACCAATGCACTGCAGTGCAGAAACACTGTCTTTTTCAGCACGCCGAGTAGTGTTGAGTGGTGTGCAGACTCAAGACTTGTACGACCCTAGAGAGCAGTGGGCCAGCTACTTGGCAAATGCCCTGCAGGGTTTCTACATTGCCATTAAGATATGTGTCTTTCTTAGCACGCCAGATAGTGTTGGGTGGTGTGCAGGCTCAAGATTTGTATGACCCTAGAGAGCAGTGGGCCAGCTACTTGACCAATGGCTTTAAACTTATCAGAGATAGTTCTGTCAAGGCATGGTTGACATCTGTTGTAGCAAGCCAGGTTGATTTGGTATGCAGACTCAAGACTTGTATGACCCTAGAGAGCAGTGGGCCAGCTACTTGACAAATGCCCTGAAGGCCAAGGAGTTGCAGATCCGCGACGTGAACTACATTGTTCGCGGTGAAGAGGTCATCATTGTGGACGAGTTCACCGGCAGAACCATGCCTGGCAGAAGGTACAGCCCTAGCTTTAGGGTTTTGTAGGGTTAGCTTGTCAGTGGCTGTTGCAACCTGGCTGTAGGGTTGAGCATTACAAAAGGGGTTTCTGTTGTGGCAGCAGTAAAGTTTGTAGAAGATTCCAGGTGCAACAGGCTTAGGGTTTGGGGGTGCGGGGCTTTAGGTTTGGGGTCCAGGTGTGGGAGTGCAGGGCTTCAGGTTTGGGAGTTGGGTGTGGCGGTTCAGTTTTAGCTAGACTGGCAGAAGTATGTCATGCCTAAGGCAGCAAGTGCATGTCTGTACACATGCCCTAGGGTCTAGGAAATATTTCTGCTCCCTGAGCATCATGCTCTGGTGAATTTGTGCTCTTCATGCACACATTGCAGTCAGGACCTTCATGACTATTCACAACCAGGCTTTTTGTGACCGGTTGCAACCAAGATTCACATGACAAGTTGCAACTAGGGTTTTCAAACACTGCAACCACGTCAGGTGTTGGTATAAGTAAGCCAGGTGTTGGTATGAGTAAGCCAGGTGTTGACATGAGTGCATGTGACAGGTGGGGAGAAGGGCTGCACCAAGCTGTTGAAGCTAAGGAGCAGCTGCCAATCCAGAATGAAACCATCACTCTGGCTTCCATCTCTTACCAGGTAACTCCATTTTCTAATTTGGCCATTGCATATCGAGGTTTCGCAAAAATCACTTGTCTTGTCCTGCCTTCTATGCCTTATGTTGCCCTTTGTATCAAGAAGTGGTAGCTTTTGTATCCAAATGAAAACAAAGGGGCGGCTTTGTAATCTGAAGGACAAGAAAGCTGCACAAAAGCCTGCCTAGCTGTATGCTGATGGGCAAAATCTGATTGGCATGCCAGTCAGTCACGTGCAAGAAATGAGAAGGGGATAGACAGGAAAAGCCCTGATTTCATTACTTGGTACTCAGCTGGAACTATAAATTGATATGGAGTATTCTGTGACCAGACATTGATGATCAGACCAGAATGGCTTTGACTGATGAGCAGGCCTCACATTTGGCACGTTTCTCTTTTTTTTTGGTGCAAAAGGCTACAAAAATCTAGAGTCGTAACTGGAGTGGTCACTGTGGTTGGTGTTGGACTGCAGAATTTCTTCAGAAGCTACAAGAAGCTGGCAGGCATGACAGGAACAGCCGAGACTGAGAGCTCGGAGTTCCAGAACATTTACAACCTACCTGTGACAGTGGTTCCCACCAACCAGAAGGTCAGGAGGACTGATGAGTCAGATGTGGTCTTCAGGACAGAAGAAGGTACAATAATGTATTGGGCATGCATCTTGGAAGCATGTAAAGTTGCTGACTGACTGACAAATCAACTGACTGCCTGACTGTGTGACTGACTGACTGACTGATGGGCCGACTGACTGTGGGACTGACTGTCTTGAAGGACTGAGTGACTAAGTGACAGACGGGCTGGCTGACTGACTGACTGACTGACTGACTGACTGACTGACTGACTGACTGACTGACTGACTGACTGACGGACTGCCTGACTGACAGACTGGCTGACTGGATGCAGGCAAGTGGTCGGCAGTGGTGACAGAGATAAAGCGCATGGTGAAGACAGGGCGGCCTGTTTTGGTGGGCACCACCAGTGTGGAAAGGTCAGAGATGCTGGCTGGCATGCTCAGAGAAGCAGACATCACATGCCAGGTGTGGTGATGGATTCACTCCCTTGTACTGGGATGTCTTTGTGCTGATCTTGCTGTTGCTCTACTAGTGTTGAGAGTTCTGAGATGCTGGCTGGCATGCTCAGAGAAGCAGACATCAAATGCCAGGTGCGCTGGTAGCTTTTGTTTCCTTCTTATGGGTTGCTGTGGCTCTATCGGTGTTGACAGTTCTGAGATGCTGGCTGGCATGCTCAGAGAAGCCGACATCAAAAGCCAGCTGCGCTGATGGCCTTTGATCTGTTGTTCTGTTCTGCTCTACCTGTGTCAAGAGTTCAAGATGCTGGCTGGCATGCTCAGAGAAGCTGAGATCATATGCCAGGTGTGGGGATAGTTTTTGTTCCCTTGTGCTGGACTGTCTTTGTGCTGATCTTACTGTTGCTCTACCAGTGTTGAGAGTTCTGAGATGCTGGCTGACGTGCTCAGAGGAGCAAATGCCAGGTGCAGTGATGTCTCTGCTGCCATGCAAAGACACCAACAGCAGGGTTGATGGCAGTTCTGCTATTTTTGGATTTGTGTTGCAGTTGCTGAATGCCAAACCTGAGAATGTGGAGAGGGAATCTGAGATTGTGGCTCAGAGTGGGCGCAGCAAGGCCGTCACCATTGCCACCAACATGGCGGGAAGAGGCACTGATATCATTCTGGGAGGGAACCCTGAGTACATGGCTAGGTACGCACACGCATGCACGCACGCACGCACTCTGCAGTTTGGCTGAGTCTGAAGCCCTGTAGTACTTGCATGCTCTACTTTTCCATGCCTTCCAAACTATTGCTGCCTTTCAGCCTTGTCAGGCCTTTCATTGCCTTTCCAAATGTTGCTGCCTTCAGCCTTGTCAGGCCTGTCATTGCCTTTCAAAATTTTGCTGCCTTCAGCCTCATCAGGCCTTTCATTGCCTTTCAAACTGTCACTGCCTTTCAACCTTGTTGGGCTTTTCATTGCCCTTCAAACTGTTGCTGCCTTTCAGCCTTGTTGGGCTTTTTGTTGCCTGTCATGTTGTGAATGCTTTTCAGACACTGCTGTTGGGCCTTCTACTGCCTTTCATGCCGTGAGTGCCTTTCAGCCACTCACAGTGGTGTCTGCAATCAGGCATCTCTGGCTTTCTGTGACAAAGGCAGCACAAGCTATCATGAGGCTGCTGGGCCTTTGCTTGCCTTTCAAATTTGTATCACCTTCAGAGCTCTCAGTGCCATGAATTGCCTTCCAGGCAGCAACATCAGCCACCTCCACCACGGCCAATTCAGGGTGAAACCAATACTGTTAATATTGCTAACCCTTTAGCAGGTCTTCCTCCAACCCACGTTCTAACCCACGCTGTACAGGTTGCAGTGAAGGGAGCTGCAGCTGCCTGACCAGCAATGTCTGAATGTCAGGACTGCCAAGAGTAAGGTCATGTGTTGTAATACCTTGCAAATCCAAAGTCACCCTTTCTAACCCCTTGCAAACCCAAAGCCTTTCACTGTGACCCTGACAAACCCAAAGTCACCCTTTCTAATTCTTGGCAAACCCAAAGTCAACCACTGCAACCCTTGCACACCCAAAGTCACCCTTTGCAACCCTTGCAAACCCGAAGTTACCCACCCTAACCCCTCGCAATCCCTTCTGTCATAAGTGCTCAACCTTGCCTGTGCAGGTTAAAGGTGAGGGAGCTCCTGATGCCAGAAGCGGTGAGTCAGGTGGAGGGCAGCAACCCTAATGTCAGGAAAGCCTATATCTATTCACCCCTTCTAACCCCTTGCACACCCTCTTGTCACTAGTTTGTAACCTGCACATGCAGGTTAAAGCTGAGGGAGCTGCTGATGCTGAAAGTGGTGAGTTAGGTGGAGGTTAGCAACTCTAATGTCAAGACCGCCAAGATTATTTCACCCATGTTAACTCCTTGCACACCCTCCAGTTTGTAACCTGCACATGCAGGTTAAAGCTTAGGGAGCTGCTGATGCCGGAAGTGGTGAGTCAGGTGGAGGGCAGCAACCCTAATGTCAGGACCGCGAAGAAGAACGGCGGGTATAGAAGCTGGAAAGTCAACCCAGACTTGTTCCCTTGTGAGCTTCCCAAAGAACTTCAGAAAGAAGCTGATGAGGCAGTTCAGGTAAGGGGGGCTGCAATTGAGACTGCATGTGGCCTAAGCAAATAAACGCTTAGGAGAATTGTAGCAAGGACATCTGCAACAGCCCTGGTGACTGGCCGCATGCTTTGTTTTCCTGTATTTTGATCTTACATTTTGATTTTTGACATCGAGTTTTCTAGCCGCTGTTATAATTATCGTTGTTCTTGTTCTTGCTGTGGTTTGTGCAGCAGTACGCACAGCGAGTTTGTCAAAAGTAGGAAAGCTGTAGGCCAGCATCCAACCATCAGTAATCTCTTGGAACAATTTCAGGTTTGAACTCTCAATTCTAAACCCTAAGTTGTGGTACAGGCTGCGGTGAAGGCTTGGGGTCAGAGGGGTCTGCTGGAGCTTGAAGCAGAAGAACGGTTGGCCATTGCCTGTGAGAAGTCACCTACTCAGGACTCAGTCATTGCTCAGCTCAGAAAAGCATTCAATGTGAGTCTTCTCAACTGGCCACTGTTTGTGGATGTTTGCTCAATGCAGATCATCACCTGACTGTTACCCCTAACAGATGTTATTTGCCAGGTAACAACCAGTGTACTGCCAAAATGCGTAGGATTTTCTTTTTCATGATAAGGTTTTGTGCAAGAGTCTTGAATTGTTCATTATTTGAAGTTTGACTATTCGCAATAATAAGCAATGCATTGCCTTTGAGTGTGATTGTACAGCTCCTTGCTCAGTACTCCACCTCTCATATGCCCCCTGATGCCCCCCATCACCCCCTTTCCCATCCCTCCCACCCATCCAAATGCTCATTCAGTTGATGAATCTACCATGGTGGTGACCTGCTACTCACACACCCACAGCAATAGCTAACTGGGCAGCAGTAACATGAACCACCAGGCCTCCTCCACCTCCCCCCCCCCTTGTCGCCCTCAACCCTTGAGTCCTCAACAGTCGCCATACTCATACCACTTCACTGCATTCCGTGACTTGCTGAGCTGCTACATGTGCCAATTCAGGCAATGGAGGATGAGTACAAGAAGTTCACAGCAGATGACAAGAGCAATGTGGTGGCAGCCGGCGGCCTGATGGTCATTGGCACAGAGCGTCACGAGTCACGACGCATTGACAACCAGCTCAGAGGCCGCTCTGGCAGGTATGGGACCCCTGCCTTGGGCTTAGGTTACGTTAGGGTCACGACACATTGACAACCAGCTCAGAGGCCGCTCTGGCAGGTATGGGACCTTTGCTTTGGGGCTTAGGTTACAGTAGGGTCACAACGCATTGACAACCAGCTCAGAGGTCGCTCTGGCAGGTATGGGACCCCTGCTTTGGGCTTAGGTTATAGTAGGGTCACGACGCACTCAGAGGTCGCTCTGGCAGGTATGGGACCTTTGCTTTGGGGCTTAGCTTACAGTAGGGTCACGACGCATTGACAATCAGCTGAGAGGTCGCTCTGGCGGTATGGGACCCCTGCCTTGGGCTTAGGTTACAGTAGGGTCAGCACTCCCTGTCAGCTGTTGGCTTCCAAACAGAAAGCATGCCCCATCAACAACTAGCGACTGCAATGCATAGAAAAAGTGTAAACCCTATCCCACATTTGCAGGCTGCTCTGACTAAAAAGGTGAGTATAAGATAGCAAACTTTTGTGTCAAGTGTGACTTTGATCAGCAGGTTCATCGTAGGTTCTTCTCTGTGATGTGGAGGCCCGTGAGCGTGACATCAGATTGGTGTGGTGGTATAAGGCTGTAGGGTCAATAAGTATTACTTGCAGTCTGTGTATGTCAAAACTCTACCGGAAGGCATCATATATTGTAACGTCATGTCTTCCGGTGGCGTGGTTTGCAAGCAAGACAATTATGACAATGTGACTCATCCCATGCGACGCTGTCTGCAGGCAAGGCGGCAATCTTGAATCACGTGAAAAAAATTGCAGCTGAAATCCTGTGACTTACCTGGGTGACTTAGTCCATGTGACTACACCCATATGACCCCTCGGGATGCTGATTGGTTGGTTGGTTGGTTGGTTGATTGACTGATTGATTGATTGATCGATTGATTGGTTAATTGGTTGATTGGTTGGTTGATTGATTGGTTGATTGATGGATGGATTGACTGATTGAATGCTTGCAGGCAAGGGGATCCAGGGAGCACGCGCTACTTCCTGTCTCTGGAAGACAACCTCTTCCGAATCTTCGGCGGCGACCGCATCAAGTCACTCATGAACACTCTGGGCGTTGGTGACTTGCCCATTGAGAGCAAGATGCTGACCAACTCCCTGAGCGAGGCGCAGCGCAAGGTAGGCTGTAGGGGATGTTGTAAACGAAATTAGGGTTTGCCTAGGGTTTGATTAAGGGTTTATTCCAGGGTTGGCTGCACCTTTTGCCTTGCAGGCGTAGTCTCAGGGTACATAGACATGTGTGCTGTTGTTGATTGGTTTGGATTTCCTGATTCAAGGCAAAACGGTCAAATTGCTGATGAGCTGGGACGCCCATTTATATGTGATTTAGGGAGTGAGGGTTTAAAGCATTAGGGTTTTGACAGCAGAGTGGTGGACTGGCTTTCATTGTACATTGCAAGGTGGTCTGCACATCTTCCTAACAGCACAGGACACTGTCATGTCACTCTTTGGTCTTGGGTGATATGCATGCTTTGTGCTTACAAGTCTGTCCTGTGCACAGTCAAGCAAGCACTCACTCACTCACTCACTCACTCACTCACCCACCCACCCACCCACCCACCCACCCACCCACTCACTAACGCTTGCTTGCTCGCTTGCTCGCAAAGCGTAGTATACTATGCATCCTGTGCTGCATTGCATCTGTTCCTAGTCTGTCAAAAATGTACATATGCATGCAGAAACGCAAATGCTCATGCACATATGGATGCATGTACGCTTGTCTACAATGCCTATTGAGAAAAATAAATTGCTGCAGGTAGAGTCATACTTCTTTGACATCAGGCGGCAGCTGTTTGAGTATGATCAAGTCATGAACACCCAGCGTGACAAGGTACACACACACACTCTTACGCGACTTGCATTCATCATTACAATAAGAGTCACATGTACCCAGTCAATGCCTTGCATGCCAGATGCTTGTTGCAGAGGTCCTTCTCAACTTGTGTTTACTTGATGTTGAGCATGCCATACGGTGTACAGTCACAGCAACTTGCCAGCGCTCTCTGACAGGGCATGATTTGTTGCCTTCATGTCCGTAACAATGGAGAAGACAAGAAGAAGCGCAGTGTGCGACTTTTGGTGACCTGAAGGGAAAGTGCAGAACATCATCCAGTACTGCTTACGCTGCAATGAGATGAGGACATAATGATGTTATGCAGGTGTATGGAGAGAGGAGGCGAGCTTTGATGGCCTCAGATCTGTCGTCTCAGATGGTTGAGTACGCTGAGCGCACAGTTGATGACATCCTTGAGGTACAGCAATTTTCTCTGCCCACTTGGAATTGTCATCTTCAGCATAATAGTCTCTAGTGTCGATAGATACATGCTGCGCTGCGCTGTCTGTGCTGGGCTGTGCTGGGCTGAGCTGGGCTGGGCTGGGCTGGGCTGTGCTGGGCTGGGCTGGGCTGTGCTGTGCTGTGCTGTGCTGTGCTGTGCTGTGCTGTGCTGTGCTGTGCTGTGCTGTGCCATGTTGTGCTGTTCGTGTCACTTCCATGCCTGGTTCTTCTTCTTATATTTGATGTGTTAGCCGCTCAAAGCCAACAGCCAGCTGCTTGCACCCAAGGGAAACTTAGGTCTGTGGCAGTCCCACCCATCCTGATACCGCCCCAACAACCCCAACAACTGCTTTCAGCATGCTGCATGCACCAGGGCCTCACATACATTTGGTGTCCATAACTGTGTCAGCACCTACTGTGTCAGTAAGTGTATAACCAGTATAACAGCTGCCTCACTAGAAAGAGCTATCAGAGCAACGGCTACTAGGCTTTTGCTTACACCAGCCCAGTGTCAAGGAATGTACCAACATGTCTGCAGCGCTGTCCAAATGCCAAAGGAATGGTCAGCAATGAAGATCAGGGGTCGCTGCTACTAATTCCTATTGCCTTATCTGGCCTTTGAAATTGAAACTAAGTTCAAGTGACTGACAAAAACAAAGGTTTTGTAATTTTACCTTTGCAAAACCTCCCTTCAAAAATAAGTAAGCCTTCTTTCCTGAAAAAGTGGTTTGTATTTTGCTGCAGGCCAATGTGAACAGTCAGCTGCCACCTTAGGAAACCCTAAATATACCTTAAACCCTAGATGTATAAACCCTAAGTGACTGACTCTACTTGTACTGGTGCAGGCCAATGTGGATAGCCAGCTGCCACCACAGGAATGGCCGCTGGAAGCTCTTGCTGTGAAGATGAAGCAGTACTGCTACCTGTTGGAAGACTTGACTGCCCAAGTCCTGGATGAGCAAGCCGACGGGGACTATGAGCTGCTCAGAGGCTACCTCAAACGGCGTGCTGTTGACGCTTTCTGGCAAAAGGTGGAGTGTCTTGTGTGACTTGACATAGGCTGTGACTTGACATAGGCTGTGCCTTGAATCTGGTGATGTTGGTATGCAAGTGTATAGTCGCTACACACAGCTGGCTACAGACAGTGCTAATGAAAATTGGCAGAGACTGGCCAGAATTTAGTGCTGAATACTGCAAAGGGGAGTGCTTTGTTGGCTGTGTCTGCCTGATGCTAAACCCACAGCCCTGTCTTTCTGTGAGTAGGTGCGTCTGTCCATGCATCTGTCCATCAGTGTGTGTTCCTTTCATTGCGTGCACAGCTCAGCATGTGTATCAGCACACAGGTTGAAGAAGTGAATGCGGCGGAGCCCGGGTTGATGCAAGATGCAGAGCGCTTCTTTGTGCTGACTCAAACTGACAACCTGTGGAAGGAGCATCTGCAAGCCATCAAGTTTCTGCAACAGGTCAGTGCACGCTCCAAATGCTTATATTGTGTGTTGATTTGCTTGCATGTTGGTGTGTTCACTTGCAGCTGTTATGCAGGATAGGCTGAGCTGAGTCTGGCTGCACGGTGTGCTTGATGTGTACGTCGATGCTGTGCAACATGTGCAAAAATAGCGCATCACCGGATCTACTTTGCTATATACCCAGAATGTCTGTTTGCACAGATGCCGATACTGTTAAGTCAAAGCCCAAGATTCACAAATGCCACTGTCAGCACCCAATGTAGGTCTGGGAACATAGGACATCATGGACCTGTGCCTCTTTCAGATTCTGCCTTCCTGTTTCCTTTCACCTCCCTGTTGCCTTTCAACATTGCCCTTTGTTGACAGGCTGTGGGCCTGAGAGGGTATGCCCAGAGGGACCCCTTGGTGGAGTACAAGCTAGAGGGCTACAATCTCTTCCTGGAAATGATGGCCAACATTCGCCGTAACACCATTTACAATGTGTATATGTTCCAGCCAGCCAAGGTGACCCTTTTCATTTTTTTCATTCTCAATATATACCTCACAGTCAGATCCTTTCTGGCCTCGCGCACTCCCTGCCAGAACTTCCTGCTCAAACACAACTTCAGCAGGGTGTGCATATCTTGCCCCATGCACTCAACATACATTCTGCACCAATCATATATGAATGCATCTCATTGCACCTCAAACACTTTCCAGCCTCATGCACTCTAACATACATTCTGCACCAATCATGTATGCATGCATCTCATTGCACCTCAAACACTTTCCAGCCTCACGCATTCAGCATACAATTTGCAACCATCATGTATGCATGCATCTCATTGCACCTCAAACACTTTCCAGCCTCATGCACTCAGCATACAATTTGCAACCATCATGTATGTATGCATCTCATCGCACCTCAAGCACCTTCTGCTCAAACACAATTTCAGCAGGGTGTGCTTTGAAGGTTGTGCTGAACTGAACATACATGAGCATATCGCACCGTGTCGTACCATTGCTAAGCTATGCTGTGCCACGCTGTGCCATGCTGTGACAACCACTTGATAACCAGTCCTAAGTTGAATTGCCAATGCTCTGCTGGAGCTGGTCTACTCCACTTTAGTTTCCTGTGTCACAGATGTCGCTGCAGATTAAAGATGCAAGCGCACAATGATTATGTAGCACTCGCTGTCTGACACATCTTTTGCCTTCAGGCTTTGATCCCAAGTTGCTCACTTGAGCATGTGCAGCGTGTTTGAGACTGTGGCATGTGACCGTTTGCAACATGCACAATTGTTGCACTAGGCAAACCAGAAAGATAGTATAATAGTGAAGATGGTATTTGAAAGTTTTGACCTGTCGCAATGGTGTTGCAGGCAGCACAGCAGAGGCAGCAGCAGCAACAGCAACTACAGCAAAACGCTGACAGTGAGCAGACTTCAGCAGAAGATGCTGTCGTAGATGTGGCAGCAAATGCGTCAGCAAGCAGCAATGGTAGCAAGCAGAAGAATGGTGCGTCTCAGAATGGGTCCAGCCGTGGCAAGCAGTCCAGGAAATCCAAGCAGCGTGACACATCAAAATCGAAATAGTTGTCAGCATATGGGCATGCTGCATTACAGCATTTGCTCGTGTCGTGTATGCACATCTGTGTATGCAAGGTGCCAAGCGACCGAAACACTGAACTGTTTATGACACAACTGTTTGTTCTGCCATTTGGCACATCTGACAGTGCATGGCTAAGATATGTGCTCATGGACAGGAGGCTCCATGTAAATGCTGATGCTATTGAATCATGCAGCAATCATCACCACGTTGATTGCAATGCACTGCTGCAGCAGGAAGTGGCATGTGAATCATAGACTCATCTCATCTGTAGCTGCTCCTTTACAAGTTTCAGCATGCAATGCAAACTCCTTCTCAGCGGCAGCGCCTGCGTGTGACAGCAAGCGCACAAACTGGTTTGCACCAGCAGGACATACAGCAAGCAACAGAGCCAAAGACAGCAAACACATGGCTATGCAATTTCACCCTGTCCTGGGATACAGCAAAGACCACAAGGCACGATGTGAACTAGCAATGCAGCGTTCACAGCACCGAGACAATAACAGCAGACAAAGCACATGCGTGTACACAACGTGCAGGCCTCAGATGCAATTCCAATGAGCATGCTGTGAGCTCAAGTCGAATTGCATTACTCAGCTTCGATGCTGCTGCAGTGCCAGAGTGGCAGGCGCAGGCAACAAGATACTCGCTTTCCCTCGTTATACAGGTCGATTTCGTCTACAAAACTTGGAAATTTGTGGTCCAAAGCATTAATGAAAGTATTGCCTAATCCAAATTCTGAGAAACACTGACAAGAATGATGTGCACTAGATGGTGTGTGTGTGTGTGCACAATGTGCGTTTCGACATGAGCTGACTTGTTCTCTGTGCTGACATTGCTTTTGCTTGCAAACATGGCTGGACACACCGCAGATAACTTTTGGGACAAAGAAGCTCTTGTCGCCACCTACTCAAACATGAACAGCGATCTGTTTCGACCAAACACCAATAAAATACTTGAACTGGCGGAGAAACTTATTCATCCAAAAAGTGGTTTACATATTCTTGACTTGGCTAGTGGGACGGGAAATCCTGCCATCGGCCTGGCTATTGCTTTTCCCGACGGCAAAATTCACGCCAGTGGTATGCAGTCAAGTACTTTCGGTGTCATGCGCAGCTGGAAAATCAAGTACGTCGAGACCGCACCGGTTGTACGTTTACCTTACAGCCAAACATCTCGTTTACCTGCAGATCTGGCACCAGCCATGTTGCAGAAACTACAGTCAACTGCAAAAGAGTTGAATCTTGCAAATCTGACAAGTCAAGTAGCAGACGCTCAGGACCTTTCATTTGCTGGCGATTGTAGCTTTGATGCTGTCACTTTCAGCTGGGTGTTCACTTTTTGCCAGATAAAGCCAAGTATGCCTTGATCTCAATCATCTGCAGCGTGCAGAAGTTATGTGTGCCGCAAATTTTGCCAAGTCAATCGCCCACACAATGTGCTTGGGTATGCAGGTGCCTAGCTGAATGCTTCAGGGTTCTCAAACCAGGCGGAGTGCTTATAGCATCTGCTGTGGGGACGATTGACAAAACAGATGGGGTGAGGATCACCAAAGCTGTCCATGACAGGTCAGGCCAAGCAATTTTGCATGCAGCTTGCACAGGCACCAGAGATTGTGTTCAACCGACAGCCCAGTTGGTGTAGCCAGCAACATACCTTGAGTCAGTTTCTTACTGTCATGAATACTCTCTGACTGAATCCATCCTGTTAGCTACACAGCAGCCCTCAGCCAAAGGCACTACTAGGCAAACTATGACGTGCACATTTACAGCTGCCTAGTAATGCCGTAGCTAACAGGATGGGTTCAGTCTGAACAGTCTCATACTTTACCATCTGCACATGGCCTCCACCTTGTGTTCTTGACAAGCACAACCTGGATGCATAGACAACTGGCCAAGTACGTCAGCTGCAGAGCTGCAATATGTAAATAGCGACTTTGCTTCAAAGGAGCAACTGATTTAAGGGTTGATCTTCCTGGTTAGCTCACGCAAGTCAAATTTTATCAAACTTGCCTCAAGTCCTTTTCCCGCCTTGCAGGCATCACATGTTTAGTCATGATGCAGGCTGACCCCAACAGCACCCTGGCTTGATGTGAATGCTTTGGGTCAAGAAGGTGCATTTGTCAATCTAGTCATGCATGCTGGATTTCAGAATCCCCATCTTTGCAAGGTCAACATCCCCATTACTGGATCTCTGGACCAGATGAAGCAGATGAGCCTCAGGGGCTTATTGTCCACTGCCCTTGCAGCAGAGCAACAGCGCAGGTCAGTGATGCTGTCAATGATGCATGCAGATGTGCAGCTTGAAATGGCAAAAGGTGATTGCTCATACATGCAAGCTGCTTGACAGCTGCAAGAGTGGCCAATCTATTTGGGTCAGGGATTCTCACTTTGGGTTGGATTTGTAAAACTATGGATGTGTCATCCTCCGCAGGCTTATTTAAAACACTCACGGCGGTCTGTATCAAGTGTTGTAGGGCAAAATCCCACATGGCGAATTAGCTGCAGCTTGGTTGATTGTACCCTGCTAGCCAAAGCTGTTACCTGCCAGCTTACCTAAGCTTTCTCACAATCTCTTGCTTGGTCTGCTGACCTGAGTCAACCATTATTTTGCCATGACTTATTGCAGGCAAAAGGAAGGTGCAGACAAAAGCTCAGGCTCCGTCTTTCAAGAGGCTGAGTCTTTGATAGAGGAGCTGACTGCAGCACATGGCATGGTACGGCAAGATGGCTCGGTCCATCTGGCCAACAATGAGGCAATTGTCTTAGATGCGATCAAGCCAAAATCATGATTGCTCTGCTGATACGACACCTGCAGATGTATTGCTTTTGTCTAGACAGATCTGCTACCAGTGCTTTGCCAAGATGAGAATTGGTGCATGTCGATACGTGATATTTCAATTGCTCTATTGAACAAACATGCAGCCTTGACTTGATTTGTATGGATGAATGTGAAAGCACGCATGGGCTCACAAGTTGTGCAACTGCATATGAATGCAACATGAGGTACACAGCACACGGATATTGTCACAAGGGGATGTGAATGTTCCAGCAATAGTGGTGTCAGCCCGTCTGACTCTGCGCTGATTTCACAACAGCAGCCTGGCCGGAGTAGAACCGTATGAACATACGCTCCAGAGCACGTGTGCATGTACGGTGAGTCTTTAAATTCAAGATGCGTCGTGCCAGTGCATGCATTGCAGAGTCACTTTCATAGGTGCAACTATCTTACAGATGCATTGCACACCCAAATTACATACATTGTGCATTGGTACTGCGTAGCAATAATGCTGCCACGGTGATTGAAATGCAAGATCAGATCAGAGTAAATCATCACCTAATGCTTGGCAAAGTCTTGCATGGTACAAGGCACTATCTACGTCTGTAATGTCATCAAGAACAACACGACTTCGACTTGCCATCACGCTCCTAGCAGACTGTGACTATACAAGTGCTGCAGCAGCAGTACTCTGTCATGAAAACACTTGGCACATTCTACCATTTCACAGGCAAAAAGAAGTTCATCTACATTCTACAAGATGAAATTTGAACGTTAAAGTTGTGCATGTACAATGTCTAGATCACAAAAAATGCTATGTCATGCTAATGAGCTCCATGGCGCCACCAGTAAAAAGACCAGACCATAGTCACATTCAGTGCTGTTCTTCACCGTGAACAAGAATGACTTTGTCATTTTCTGCTGGGCAGGCAGAGCCATTCATCTCCACATCCTAGTTCAGGACTTGCAACACATCATTGTGGACGCGTATAGCTCCAATACTCAGGGCAGCTTGCATGGTCAAGATGACCACCAAAGACACTTGCCTGTATGCAACACCAACATCGAATTCAGTAGAGCATTGCAGGTCTGCTTCTGCCGACAGCATATCATTCTGCATGCGGTGCCTGCTGTACTTGACAATGGATGTTTGTGCTAATGTGTCCTTACGTCGAGCTCTTGATTTGCTTGTACATGTCGTTTGATATTTCCAATGACCCATGGGTAATGCCAGAACACCATACTTCTGTTCTTGCTTTCATGCAAACACTGGCGGTAGAGTTAGTTACTTGATGAGCTCGCCGCCGGTCAGTGCTGGCGTCCTGTCTATGTTGGCCCAATGACTGTATCTGCTTAGTATAGCAATGATGAAGACTTCAGATGTCATGCAGCTGCCAACAACAAAACGGCGAATAGCACGCTGCGCCTGAAATGCATAAACAGCACATGTCATTCATTGCAGGGTAAATGCTGCAGTAGCATGACAGTAGCTTGTAATCGCAATGAGGGTTACAATGACAAAGGACTTGCCAGAAAGAAACGTCTCATCCTACAGACTGCAAGTTGCTCTGTCTTTGAAGGGAATATGCATCCAGCCAGATTGATACTAAAAATACCTAAGACTCCAGCTGTAGTTGCTATCCAATTCTTCATGAACAAATCAGCTACAGGAAAAGTGCACATATGTGCTACGCAAAAGATCAACACGCTCATGAAGTGCAGTGGCCATCGCAAAAACATGTGCAGACCCCAAACGAGCTTAGCCTGCTCTAGCTGTGAAGCCTTGTTGGCTGCATGCCAAGCAAAGATCAATTGCATCTAGAAATTATACTTGCTATCACCACGCATGTCCCTGTTTGAGCACTTACCTGTCGCAAGCAAAACATAGTCCTCACCCATGCTTTGACACAAGGCACAAGTACACTTGCTACGATTATATACGTAGTAGCAGCAAGTGACCTAATCAGAGCGACGGCGTGGACTTGCGGCGAGTGATCGCGAGGTCTTGCTTCAATCACGCTGCATCGCTACCACCTGAACCGCCGGTTTCGTGATCCTATTAGTCAAGGGCGACGGAGTCAGCTTTTACTACTACACTCTGCAACTAAGGAGCTGCCTCCATATGGCCTTTTCCACACCTGAAGGGAGGCAGCTCCTATTAACGGATTAGTGCGTTCATTCAAAACGGCAAACGGAAGTCATTCACGGAGGCTCAATCCACACCTGCACCTCCGTTGAGGCACATCTCGCCAACGAGTTGCCTTACTCTCTGTGTCAGAGTGCTAGTAGCTTCAGTTCAGAGCCAGACCAACTGTCCAGCGAGATGGCTACACAGTATTTATTTCAAGCGCGATTTGTTACAAGGCTTGCAGGAAATACAAGTGCTACAAACAAAAAGTTACAATACATACTGTTACCACAGAAATAGTGTCACAACAAATATATTGGTACCCTATTGCAAAAGCCTGAAGTGCACAGTAGGGCACCAATACTAGCTTTGTAGAGTTACACATCAGCAAGGGTAATGTAGGTCTACAGAGATTTTGCTGCCATTTGATGACTGCTACTCTGTCACAGTATCCCCAGGGCCTGCATGTTATGCTGTTAGTGATACGCTGTGAAGAACCTGCGCATGTCTCCTACCAAGACATCAGGCTCTTCCATGGCAGCAAAGTGCCTGCAAGCAAAGAGGTTGCTCGGCGCACAAGCTTGAAAGCAATTTAGTGTCGGAATGAGTGGACATGTTGGTGAGGCAGTGATACTTGCGCAAGACAACATGAATAAGCTGCAGATGCATTGTGTGGACATGTTGTCTCCTGCAGCAACTAGACCGAGAGCAGCTAGACCTACAGCAATCAAACCTACAACACCTAGACCAACAGCAAGTAGACCTCCAGCAACTGAATTTGCACCAATTCATGGGAGCAACAGCAGACCCAACTGATAGTCAGTGCCTCCGGTCTTGCTGACTGGCATCACTGGTACTCCTTCAAATATCATAATGAACAACTGACAGCAACATCGCCCCACGGCCACATGCATGTCAACATGGTACTTGAATGGCAAAAGGTATTCTAGCAGCAACATTGTATTGACTGGCACAAACGCATCAGGATGCATAGCAGGTTCATGGCCGCCATAAGATGCTAATAGATGCTAATAGCCATAGATGCTAATAGTATATAGCCTTGTTATGTTGATGGATGTCAGTCACTTGTATGCTGAGCAACTCTAGGGTGGCCAAAGCTGCTGGGGGGGGGGTGATGAGTACCCTCCAGTCTGAAAGACACTCCACTGTTTGACATTAAGGCTAGCTTCTGCCCAGGCTCTGGGCACCTTGAAGAGCTCCTTTGGAAAATTGGCAACACCCACAGGAACCTACACATTTGCTCACTTCCATTGTCAGTCCCCCCCCCAAAAATACACAAAAACCATCGTCTGGGACCATGTCATTGACCAAAGCATTGAGTGCTTGTAGCTGTATGTACAGCATGCACCAAAACGTCTGTTTTAGGCTGCTGAGCATCATAAATTGCGGGCCAGCCTGTTTGCAGTGCAAATAGGAGCAGCTCACAGGAGTGGCTCTGCAAATCAGCATCCCTGGGTTCTGCAAATCAGCATCCCTGGGCGCTTGTATCTGAGAGGCAATCTAGCAAGACAACATGAGCAGCTCATCAATCCTAGACAAGAACTGAACAGCCTGAAGCACTTTACAGCAGAGCACCAGCATATTGAGCTGTCAGCACACAGCACTGTACATGCTGCTAAAGGGACAGAGCATGTGCACGCCTGCTGCATTCTATTTTGATGCACACCTCATGTGATAGCAAGGCATCAATCTTGCCATGTGATAACTGACCGCTTGCTGGACACATCAAACTTGCAGGCAGTACGGCAGAAGCGTGCCGTCAGAACTGCAGCATTGAGAGAGTCAAGCTACACAGATTTGTGTCTAGACACAGTATGACTGCAGCTACATGTGCTTTCTGTTCATGCGCTGTAAGCATGGGCCAATGCAGTACACAAGCTGAGGGATGTGACCTGTACATATTTGGACACAGTTGCCCTGTCTTGGTTGTAAGGTCCCATGGACTCAAAATACATCCGGAAGCTTGAAGTGATGTTGGAATTGAACCAGTAGATGCTGATGTCTGTCAGGATCTAGTCTTTGGTGAATCGGTTCTCTAGGTTGCCATCGCAATCGCTCCAGGCACGGAACTTCTCCACAATGTATGCTCACAGACCTAGGCAGCAATGCAAGCACTCAAATTAGCATAAGTCAGCAATGAGCGTAAGTGAGGAATGAGTGGAAGTGGCAAATGAGTGTAAGCGACAAATGGGCCAGCGCAAGAGTTAGCTGCCCTATGATTGTACATAGTCCTCAACTATAAATGCTTTCTGGCTTGCATTGAACAAACATGCACAGATGTACATGCTTTCAACAGCAACAGCTGTTTGCATGTGCATGTGCAAGGCATGTAAAATGTTCATTCAAGTTTGTAGGTACAAATGAAAAGCACATTGGCCTAGCAAATGCCATAGCTAGAGTGATGAGCATGTGCCCTAGAGGGACACAGCTAACCCCCAGACACAGCTCGGTGCAGGTTCACTCCATGAGACCAGTAAGCTTCTAGTGAACTAGACGCATCTAGTACATCAGGCGCTGCTAGTAAACCTGCATCTATATGTGTTCCCTGGTGCGCAAGCCTGTTGTTTGGGCGACTGTGCAAACAAATTTCCAAACCTGTACATCAAACTTCTAAGATGTTGGTCAAATACCATGCCACTCAGCACAGACAGACACCCATGCACAGTGATGTGGTGAGTCAGCATCACTGGCTAGCCAGTCACCTGTTGGGGAGTCATTGAGAGCGTAGCCAATGGTCTGAGGCCTAGTCCTCTGCAGTCTGGCGTAGCCTGCATGACAGGTCAGCATGATCAGCAAGTAAAGACGGACATGATCAGAAGTGTTCAGAATTTATTTGATGTCTCAAGAAAGTGCTTGCTCCCTCAGCATGCGTATGGGCCAAGACAAAACAGGTTCAGAAGGCATGGCAAACATCTTGCAAGCAAGCATTTTCAGATGTGTTGCATAGCAAAATGTACAGAAGTATGAGTGAAGCATGTGGAGTCATGCAGGCTGTCGGCAGCCTTGTTCACAACAGTCCTTGTGTAAAACCGCAGGCCTGAAGGAGCAAAGACAGGTCAACATTCTTTGAGCTGGAGCATCGTGCAACCTCACAGTCACTGCAACAATTACTAGCATCTCACACAAACACATCCAGATGACGCATATGCATGTGATACAGATAGGTAGATGGTACATATGCATAAGATGGTACATATGCATAAGATGGTACATATGCATAAGATGCATCTGGTCACTCATCAGATCATACAGCAGATCATACGTGCACATCAGATACCCATTGTGGTGCTGTGCATGCAGCAGGAATGCTCTACTTCATCCCACACTCCAACTTGCAGCCGTTTAGCATACTGTGAATACAGTTGTCTGTAATTAGCTGGAACACCTGTAAATTCTCGTTGTTATTATCATTATCACTACAATTATTATTGTTATGATTACAATTATTATTATTATTATTATTATTATTATTATTATTATTATTATTATTATTATTATTATTATTATTGTTCTTGTTACTGTTTTTATTACTATTATTACTATTATTGTTACTATATACACTTGTCAGTACAGACCTGACTGCAGCTGGCTTGCTAGACATGTGTACGGCTAGTCTGTGAATAGCTTGACTAGCTGAGTGTATGCTGCAATGCCCAAGCATGCCGAACAGCAGACAACATGCGGGGCACAGAATCAATCTACCCAGCACTTATGCCAACTTATAGAACAGCATGAAAAAGATCATGCAGGGGAGGGCAACAGTCCCAATGTACAGTGATGGAGACATTGTGAAAGTACAACAGTAATCCTGAAGTGCAGTCAAATAAGATCACCTCTTGCAAGCTGCAACCATCAAGGCACACAAGTGCACTGGTCGCTGGGTGGCAGCAGCTAGACTAAGCAACAGCACTGCATATGCATCACTTGAGTTCGTTGAAGTAGGTGACATCACCTTGTGCCATGTACTGCGTGTATCCCAAAGACAGCATAAGCTCATTGAAGGTTCTAGCCGCTTCAGCCACACCAAAGCCCGCCTTAGTTGGGGCAGAGGAGAACCCAAAGCCAGGCAGAGATGGGACAACCACATGGAATGCTTGCTCTCCTTGCTTTGCTGTCAACAGGCAGATATAATTGTTGCAACTTGACATAGAGCCAAACAAAGATGTGTTTGCATGCAAGCTATGGCTGCCTTGCTTTGCTACTGAAGCTGTCCTCAGACAGATCACACTATGAATGGAAGAGAAAGAATAGTGCAAGTGCACTTGCCATTGTTTAGGCAGATGAGTCAGGTTGAGTGCATACATGGAGTTGTAAGCTTGTTGATGATGTGAAAGGCCTCCACAAAGGAGCCAGGCCAGCCATGTGAGAAGATGAGGGGGATTGCATTGGGGTCATTGGAGCGTTCATGCACAAAGTGCAACTCAATGCCATTGATTTGCAGCTTGTAATTTGAGAACGAGTTTATTGTTGCTTCAGCTTTTCGCCAGTCATATTGGTGTTGCCAGTATTTGGCCAGATCCTGCACAGCACGCTATATTCTGCGAGATTTGCAGCCAGCTGCAGCTGGGCTTTATAGCTATTATGCAGTATGAACTTACAACTGCACAGGCAACACATACAGCTGCACGGGCATATTATTTGCTGCAGATGGTGGATGGCAGACAATACAATAGACACTTGGTGCAGCCATGATGTTTCCGCTCGGCTGAGCATCGAAGCCATACCTTGACATACTGCAGCTCAGACCCATAATTCCAACCTGCGTCCTTGATACGCAGTGAGGAACCTGCGCATGTCTCCTACCAAGACATCAGGCTCTTCCATGCATATGGCAGCAAAGTGCCTGCAAGCAAAGGCGTTGCTCGACACACAAGCTTGAAAGCGATTTTGTGTCAGCATGACTGGACATGTTGATGAGGCAGTGACACTTGCGCAAGGTAACATAAATGAGCTGCAGAGACATCATATGAACATGTTGTGTCCTGTAGCAACTAGACCTAGAGCAGTTGGACCTACAGCAGTTAAACCTACAACAGCTAGACCTCCAACAACTGAACCTGCACCAATGCATGGCACCAACCGCAGACCCAATTGGTGGTCATTGCATCAGGTATTGCTGACTGGCCTTATTGCTACTCATGTAACTATCAAAATGAATGACTCGCAGCAACATTGCCCCATGGCCGTGCCTTGGATGGCAAAAGTTATTCTAGCAGCAGCATTGTATTTCTGGCACAGACTCTGAGTCAGATGCATAGCAGGTTCATGGCTGCCACATGCTAATAGCCATAGATGCTAATAGTGTATAGCCTTGTCACGCTGATGCATGTCAGTCACTTGTATGCTGAGCAACTTTAGGGTGGCCACAAGCTGTTGGGGGAAGTGATGAGTAGAATCCAGTCTGAAAGACACTCCACTGTTTGACATTGAGGCTAGCTTCTGCCCAGGCTCTGCCCAATAGCTCCTTTGGAAAATTGGCAACACTCACAGGAACCTACACACCTTTATTTCCATCGTTGGGGACCCCCAAAAAAGGAAAAGTCAGGGACCATATTATTGGCCAAAGCATTGAGTGCTTGTAACTGTAGTTACAGCATGCACCAAAACGTGATGTCAGTTTGAGACTGCTGAGCATGATGAATTGCAGGTCCAGCCTGTTTGGCAAGCAAATAGGTGCAGATCACAGGAGTGGCTTTGCAAATAAATATCTCTGGGCACATGTATCTGAGATGCAATCTAGCAGGACAATATGAGCTGCTCAAAAATCCTAGAGTAGAACTGAGGGGCCTGGAGCACTTTACATTGAAGCACCAGCATGTTGAGCTGTCGGCACACAGCACTGTACATGCTACTGAAGGGACAGAGCATGTGCACGCCTGCTGCATGCCATTCTGATACACACCTCATGTAACAAGGGTACAAGGGTTGTGCCATACTATGCTATGCATGTCATATGCCTGTTACTCACAAGTTGTGAGGCATACTGCTGCTACATGTTGCTATTGCGACTGAATAGTTCTATATGCAGCATACAGTAGGCTGCTGCGGCTGAATGCGGTTTTGATCTGGTAATAGGCTGGTGGCGCCATGGAGCTCCTGATGTAGCACTACTTATTCATATGATCTAGACATTGTACATGCACAACTTGTACCATCAAATGTGATCATGTAGATTTAGATGAATTCATCTGGTTCGAAACTGTTTTTGCCTTGGGACTGGTCAAATGTGCTAAGTATTTCCCTGATAATGTATTGCTGCACTTTATGTAGTCACAGTCTGCTAGGAGCATGGTAGCAAGTCAAAGTTGTCTTATACTTCAGCTGAACCATAGAGTTAAAAACCAACAGGATTTGACCAGAATTATTACAATCCTGGCACATGTTTAGGCTCGTAACCTTGTTGGCAGGCCGCAGATCACAATGTCCTCCTCCTGCTGAGTTGACAAAAAGAACTGATTATGCTGACGGCCATGCCTTCTATTGGGAATCAGCGGGTATCAATGTCTGCATGACGGTCGTTTGTCAATGAGTGCGGGACTGCACATGCGAACTGAGTGCAGAACTACATCG
>JAABUW010002335.1_pt1 | contig 29091 bp, 21 predicted proteins | sample 5560081 | NCBI WGS metagenome assembly JAABUW01 (sample SAMN10711882, study PRJNA513363) | rock metagenome | isolation source: Antarctica rocks | place: Antarctica: Victoria Land, Knobhead sud | reverse complement strand
TCCTCCTCTGGCGGGCGTCCGACGGGGCGAGCGGAGCGGCCCCGGACATTGCGGTCGGCATGCTCGTCGCGGCATACCCCTCCTTGCTGGCCGCGTTCAGCTCGCTGCTCCTCGCCCCGCCCGACGGCAACTGGCGCCTCTTCACCTACGTCGCGGTGACGGTCTCGAGCGACATCGGAGGGTATGCCGTGGGGGTCGTCGCCGGGCGCCACGCCCTGGCGCCGACGATCAGCCCGAAGAAGTCGTGGGAGGGCTTCGGCGGTTCGGTGGCCATGTGCATGGTCGTGGGGGCGGCCTGCGTGCACTTCACGCTGGGCGGTCGCTGGTGGGTGGGCATGATCCTCGGCGCAGTGACGGCCGTCGCGGCGACCGTCGGGGACCTCGTCGAGTCGACGCTCAAACGCGACCTCGGGATCAAGGACATGTCCAACATCCTCCCCGGGCACGGCGGAATGATGGACCGGCTGGACTCGTTGGTGATGACGGCGCCCGTCGTGTGGGCCGTCCTCACACTCCTCGTGCCCGTCGCGGTCGTGGCCGGGAGGTGATGGCGGGTGGCCGCCGTGAGGTCGTGGTGGTGAGTCGCCGCGAGGCGTCGGCGGTGAGTCGCCGCGAGACGTCGACGGTTCGTCGATCGCCGGGTGGTCCTGAGACAATGGAGGCCTGATGACCGACCGATCCTCGACCGTCCCCGCCTCGACCGCCCCCGCGCCGCCAGCCGCTGCCTCACCCGACGCCGCCTCGACCGGCTCTGCCTCGCCCGCTCGGCTGCTTCCTGCGCCCACGGTCGGGCCTCCCGTCCCCGGCCGGCTGACCTTCGAGGCGCCCCAGCGGGGCAAGCCACCTCGTCACCTGGCCGACCTTGCGCCGGCCGAGCGCAAGAAGGCCGTAGAAGCCCTGGGACACAAAGGCTTTCGGGCCAGGCAGCTGTCCACGCACTACTTCGAGCGGCTCGTGGAGACGCCCGAGGAGATGACCGACCTGCCCAAGGCCATTCGCGACGACCTGGTGCGCGACCTGCTGCCACCGCTGCTCACCCCGGTCGTCCAGCGGCTGGCCGACGACGGCAGGACGATCAAGTCGGTCTGGCGCCTGCATGACGGGGCCATCGTCGAGTCGGTCCTCATGCGCTACCCGAACCGGGTCACCATCTGCGTCTCCAGCCAGGCCGGCTGTGGGATGAACTGTCCCTTCTGCGCCACCGGTCAGGCCGGACTGACGCGGAACATGTCGGCCGCCGAGATCGTCGAGCAGGTCGTGTGCGCCGCCCGCTCGCTGCGGCGCGGTGAGCTAGCCGGGGAGGAGTCCTCCGGGGAGACGTCCTCCGGCGAGACGTCCTCCGGCGAGGCCAGGTCACCCCTGCGGGTCTCCAACGTCGTCTTCATGGGCATGGGCGAGGCGCTCGCGAACTACCGGGCGGCGATCGGTGCAATCCGCAGGCTGACCGACCCGGCGCCAGATGGACTGGGCATGTCGGCGCGCGGCATCGTCATGTCGACGGTGGGCTTGGTGCCGGGCATCGACAGGCTGGCGGCGGAGGGCATCCCTGTAACGCTTGCGCTGTCGCTGCACGCGCCCGACGACGAGCTGCGCAACGAGCTCGTCCCGATCAACACCCGGTGGTCGGTTGACGAGGCGCTCGACGCAGCCCACCGCTACTTCGAGGTGACCGGACGACGGGTCTCCATCGAGTACGCCCTTATCAAGGACATCAACGACCAGGCCTGGCGGGCCGAGCTGCTCGGGCAGAAGCTCATGTCGCGGGGTCGGGGCTGGGTCCATGTCAACCCCATCCCGCTCAACCCGACGCCCGGCTCCAAGTGGACCGCGTCGCGACCCGGTGTCGAGCAGCAGTTCGTCGAGCGGTTGCGGGCGGCGGGAATCCCGACGACGGTCCGGGACACTCGAGGTCAGGACATCGACGGGGCCTGCGGCCAGCTCGCTGCATCCACGGCCTGAGCCGACCGCCCGCGGTCACGTAAACGCTGCTGGGACTCTAGCCGGGGCGCGACCCGACGGTGTGCCGCACGTCCTGGGTGAACGACAGGGAGCCGTCAGCGGCGGCGCTCTCCATGAGCCGGCCCTGCGCCTCAGCCTTGACGGCAAGCCGGTCCGCCTCGGGGACCGAGGCCCAGAACCCGCGCTGCCCCGTCGACATCGAGAAGCGGTACCACTGCTCCGGGTCGCTGAACCGCACCGGGAGGCGCTGGTGCACCGTCCGGACATCGACGAAGCCGGCCCGGCGCAGCAGGTCCTCGACGCCCACGTCGGAGGCGAACGGACCGCTCTGTCCGCTGGTGCGCGCATCGAGCAGGTGCGGCGGGAGGTGGGGCCGGAAGACCTCCTCCACCCGGGCCCAGGCGGGGTCAGGGTCGCCGAAGGTCGAGACTGCGACCCGGCCCCCGGGACGCAGCAGTGGGACCCAGCGCCCCAGCGCGGCAAGAGGGTCGGGCAGAAAGAAGAGGACGAGGGACGAGGTGATCAGGTCAAAGTCGGCCGGGTGGCCGTCGTCCGGCAGGACGGGGTCCTGGGCGTCCAGCTCGCGGACCTCGACGTGGTCCAGCCCGGCCTCCGCGGCGAGGCGGCGGCACTCGGCCACCATGTTCGGGGCGATATCGCCGCCCACGACCCGGCCGGTCGGGCCCAGCAGCCGGGCGAGCGGCAGGAGCGCTGCCCCCCGGCCGCAGCCGAGGTCCAGGGCTCGTTGGCCCGGTTCGGGGTCGAGGGCAGCGACGAGAGCCTCCCCGATCGGCGCGAAGAAGTCGACGCCGACCTGGTCGTAGCTGCCGGCGACGGCGTCAAAGAGCCCCTTGACCCGCTGTCGTTGGTCCCCCATGAGTCGATGGTGCCGTGCTGGCTCACCCGGCGTCTCGGGATCGGGCGGATCCGGGGCGCTCGGCGGGCCGGATACATTGTCCGCGGCGGTCACCACCTCGATGTGACGGCCGGTCCAGGGGAGGAACACAGGTTGCGCGCGCTGACGAAGCTGTCCGCTGGACCGGGGCTCGAGCTGGTCGACCGGCCCGAGCCGACGGCCGGCCCGACGGACGTCACCATCCGGGTCCTGCGAGCCGGCCTGTGCGGCACCGACCTGCACCTTGAGCAGTGGGACGCCTGGGCCGCCTCGACCGTGCAGCCCCCGCTCGTCATCGGCCACGAGTTCTACGGCGAGATCGTCGAGATCGGCGAGGACGTGACCAGCTGCTCCGTCGGTGACCGCGTCTCCGGTGAGGGCCACATCGTCTGCGGGAACTGTCGCAACTGCCGGGCCGGTCGCCGGCACGTGTGCATCCACACCCAAGGCGTCGGCGTGAACCGGGACGGGGCGTTCGCCGACTACGTCGTCATCCCCGCCGGCAACGTCTGGGTGCAACCCCCCGACCTCGACCCCGACCTCGGAGCCGTCTTCGACCCCCTGGGCAACGCCACACACACGGCCCTGCAGTGGCCGATGGTCGGCGAGGACGTCGTCATCACCGGCGCCGGGCCGATCGGGATCATGGCGACGGCGATCGCACGTCACGCCGGAGCGCGGTTCGTCGTCGTCACCGATCTCAGTGACTACCGGCTCGGGCTGGCCGAGCGGGCCGGTGCCGACCTGGTCGTCAACGTGGCGCGCTCCTCGCTCGCCGACGCCCAGCACGAGCTGGGGATGAAGGAGGGGTTCGACATCGGTCTGGAGATGTCCGGCGTCCCCTCCGCCGTGGAGGACATGCTCCAGAACCTCAACCACGGCGCGCGCGTCGCGATGCTCGGCCTGCCCCGGGAGCCGTACCCCGTCAACTGGGGCCGGGTCATCACCCACATGATCACCCTCAAGGGCATCTATGGTCGGGAGATGTACGACACCTGGTACGCCATGAGCTCGATGCTCGCGACGTCCGAGACGTTCCGCGACGCGATCAGCTCGGTGATCACCCATCGGTTCCCTGCCGAGAGCTGGGAGGAGGCCTTTGCGACCGCGCGCTCTGGGCAGTGCGGCAAGGTCATCCTCGACTGGAGCTGACCAGGCGACCGGTATGCCGGGTGGCACGGTCGGCTCTCAGCGGTCCCGTCCTCAGCTGGTGAAGGTCAGCGCCCGAAACCGTTCGAGCAGAGCAAGATCCACGTCGCCGATGTCGACATCGACCCGCCCGTAGAGCCACAGGAGCAGGTCGGACGCGCTCGCCGAGACCGAGGGCTCGACCTCTCTCGCTGCCGGGGAGGCCAGGACCGTGCCGGGCTCGACGCCGTCGCCGACCCGCCACTGCGCCGAGCTGTCCGTGCAGCACAGCCCAAACGTGCCGCCCAGGGCCGGGCGGGGTGGCTCCGCCGGGTCCTCCGCGCTGGACACTGAGACCGCGAGGAACTCGTCGACCGCGTCGGAGGCGGCGTCCGCGCCGATCAGGACGGTCTCGCCGACAGCGTGCGCCACGTCCCAGTGGTGGACGGCGACCTCCTGCACCTGGTGGCGGATGACGAAGCCGGCGTCCTGCCGGGCCGGCGCCCACGTCCAGAGCCGCTCGCGTGGGTCAGCCTCCTTGAGGACGCGGGCGAGCCGAGCGGCTCCGGCCTCGAAGGTCGACACGAGCTCGTCGTCGTCGGGGCGCCGTGGCCGCTCCTCGGCCGACGGCGGCTCCAGGAGCCGCTGGTCGACGATCGTGGCCCAGAACCAGTGGACCCCGACGACGTGGGCCACCAGGTCCGCGACGCTCCAACCGGGACAGTGCTCGACCTCGGCATCGAGCCGCCCCCGCGCCGCGGCCGCGAGACCGGCGCTGTGCCTGGTGACGGCGGTGACGCAGTCAGCTTGGGAGAGAGCCATCCGCCCAGCCTAGCCATCGCGCCCGACGGGATCGTCGGTCGAGCCTTCACACCGTCTCCAGATCGATGCCCGAGTAGTCGCGACCGCCCATCACGAGATCGTATGCCGGGTGTCCGCGCCCACTGTCGACCCACCCCCGGGGTGGGTCCCCGTGCCCCCTGTGGGGCGACTACCGTCGTCCTTGGCCGCCCGGCATACCGAGTCAGGTGGGAGACAGCGCACCCCAACGGCGATGCCGCGCACGAGGAGATGTCGATGTACGGATCGGTCAGGGACGAGCTCGCCACGACGTTGCAGGAGATCCGCGACGCGGGGCTCTACAAGACGGAGCGGGAGCTGACCTCCCCGCAGTCGGCCCATGTGACGACGAGCAAGGCTGCGGCGCTGAACTTCTGCGCCAACAACTACCTGGGGCTGGCCGACCACCCAAACGTCGTCGCCGCGTCGAAGCAGGCCCTCGATGACTGGGGTTTCGGGATGGCGTCGGTGCGGTTCATCTGCGGCACCCAGACCCTGCACACCTCGCTCGAGCAGAAGCTCTCCGACTTCCTCGGGACGGAGGCGACGATCCTCTACTCGTCGTGCTTCGACGCCAACGGCGGGGTGTTCGAGGTGCTCTTCGGGCCCGAGGACGCCATCATCTCCGACGAGCTGAACCACGCGTCGATCATCGACGGCGTGCGGCTGTGCAGGGCGAGGCGGCTGCGCTACCGGAATGCTGACATGAGCGACCTGCGAACCCAGCTCGAGTCGGCGAGAGACTGCCGCCGCACCGTCGTCGTGACCGACGGGGTCTTCTCGATGGACGGCTCGTTCGCGCCGCTCGGCGAGATCTGCGACCTGGCCGACGAGTTCGGTGCGATGGTCTTCGTCGACGACTCGCACGCAGTGGGCTTCGTCGGCGAGGGTGGACTGGGGACGCCGGAGCTCTTCGGGGTGCAGGACCGCGTCGACATCCTCACCGGGACCCTGGGAAAGGCGCTGGGCGGCGCCTCGGGCGGCTACGTCAGCTCGCACCAGGAGGTCGTCGACCTGTTGCGCCAGCGGTCGCGGCCCTACCTCTTCTCGAACTCGGTGGCGCCGGCCGTCGCGGCGGGCTCGATGGCCGCGCTCGACATGGTCGCCCGCTCGGCCGAGCCGCGGGCGGTGCTCCGGCGCAACACCGCGCTCTTCCGGTCGCTCATGACCGAGGCCGGTTTCGACCTGCTCCCGGGATCGCACCCGATCACGCCGGTGATGTTCCCGGGGGAGGACGGGGCGCGGACGGCCGCGGAGGTCGCGGAGCACATGCTCAGCAACGGGGTCTACGTCATCGCCTTCTCGTATCCCGTGGTCCCTCAAGGCAAGGCACGCATCCGGGTGCAGCTCTCGGCGGCCCACTCCGAGAACGACGTTCGCGCCTGTGTCGCCGCCTTCGTCGAGGCGCGCGAGACCCTCGCCTGACCGCCCCGCCCCGCCCCGGCTTCTGGGTGGAGGTACAAGCTAGCTCTCCAGCGCTCGGCTTCACCTCCAGGCAAAGGAGTGAGGGGGTGGTCAGGGGGTCAGGGTGATCAGGGGGACTGCCTCGTCGATGGTGTCGACGAGATGAACCGCAGTGCCCATGGCACGGTCGGCGCCCAGGGCCTGAAGCAGTGCCGCCACCGGAAGCACTGCGGTCCAGTGCCTGCGCCCCACGAGGACGACGGGCGGCAGCACGGCCCCCTCCGGCGCGTAGTACATCCGGGTCGCGAGCTGGAAGACCTCCTGCACCGTCCCGGCCGCGCCGGGCAGGACGACGACGCCGGCGTTGCAGCGGGCGAGCAGCCCGTCCTCCCGGACGGCGTTGGAGAAGTACTTCGCGATGCCCTCGGCGAAGACGTTGGGCGGTTCGTGGCCGTAGAACCACGTCGGGATGCCGAGCGACCGGGGCAGCTTCCGCGGAGAGCCGGTCTCGGGCACCGGGTGCGGCGCTCCCTCGCGCGGTGCCACCCGGGGCCCGAACCCCTCCAGCACCTCGAGCGCCACGCCCGCCCAGGCTCCGACATCGGGTCGGAAGGACGGCACCGTCGCCAGGCTCGCCAACGCCGCCTCGAGGGACTCGGGACTCGGGGCGACCGCTCCGAGGTTGGCCGCCTCCATGGCGCCGGGTCCGCCCCCGGTCGCGACGAGCAGTCCGGCCTCCGCGAGCTCGTGGCCAAGGTGGGCCGACGCGGCATACCCCTGCGTGCCGCGTTCTGCCGCATGGCTTCCCATGACGCCGACGACCTGCCGGCCCTCGACCCACTCGTCGAGCGCATCGCTGACCGAGTCGTCGTGGATGGCCCGCAGCAGCGTCGCGTAGGCGTCGCCGGAGAGCCGCGCGTCCCGGGACCAGTCCCAGGCCAGCGAGTCCACGGTGTCGGCGTAGCCGCCCGGGCCGGACAACCCGGCATACAGCTCGAGTCCCGTGTAGAGGTGGGCCCGGAAGATGTCGACCGGCGCCGTGTGGTCGTCCGCGAAGACGACGGCACCGTTGGACTGGAGGTGGGTCACGAGCGCACTCGAGAGCGAGCCCCCGAGCACGACAAGGCCGTCGAGGTCGCGGCGGACGAACAGGTCGGACTCCACCGGTCCGAGGTCCAGGTCCTGCAGCCGCAGGCCGCCGAGCGGCCGGCCGTCGTGGAGCCATGCGCGCAGCTGGTCGAGCGAATGGATCTCCACACCCGGCATGGTGCCAGACGCTGGAGCAGCGCCGCCGCCCGCCCGCCGAGCCAGCTCCAGCCGCGGCCCGGCGCCTGCGTGCTGGTCAGCAGGCCGTCTCTGCGGCAGGCTCGGGGACATGATCGACACCGGCGCCTACGAAAGCACCTACGCCCGAAGCCTCGAGGACCCGCAGGCCTTCTGGTCCCGTGCGGCGGAGGGCATCGACTGGATCACCCCCCCGGTGCAGGTCCTCGACGAGCGCCAACCACCGCTCTACCGCTGGTTTCCTGGCGCGACGCTCAACACGTGCTACAACGCGCTCGACCGTCACGTCGAGGGCGGCCGCGGCGACCAGGTCGCCATCCACTACGACTCGCCCGTCACCGGGACGACCCGCTCCATCACGTATGCCGCGTTGCTGGCCGACGTGCGCCGGCTCGCCGGCGCGCTGGTCGGCGAGGGGGTCGGCAAGGGCGACCGGGTCGTCATCTACCTGCCGATGGTGCCTGAGGCGGTGGTCGCGATGCTCGCCTGCGCACGGATCGGGGCCGTTCACTCGGTCGTCTTCGGGGGCTTCGCCCCGGCCGAGCTCGCCGCCCGCATCGACGACGCCAGGCCTCGGGTCGTCCTCTCCGCGTCGTGCGGCGTCGAACCGACCCGTGTCGTGGACTACAAGGCGTTCCTCGACGCCGCGATCGTGCGGTCTGCGCACCAGCCGGACCGCTGTGTCATCCTCCAGCGCGAGCAGGGGCGCGTCGAGCTCGGCGAGCGCGACGTCGACTGGGAGGACTTCGTCTCGAGCGAGGCCGCCACCGCCGGGGCCGACTGCGTCGAGGTCGCGGCCACCGACCCGCTCTACATCCTCTACACGTCGGGCACCACGGGGAAGCCCAAGGGCATCGTCCGCGACAACGGGGGGCACGCCGTCGCGCTTCGCTGGTCGATGGAGCACGTGTTCGACGTCCACCCGGGGGAGACCTGGTTCACGGCGAGCGACGTGGGGTGGGTGGTCGGCCACTCCTACATCGTCTACGCGCCCCTGCTGACCGGCTGCACCACCGTGCTCTACGAAGGGAAACCGGTCGGCACCCCGGACGCCGGAGCGTTCTTCCGGGTGATCGCCGACTACGGGGCGGTGGCGATGTTCACCGCCCCCACGGCATACCGGGCCATCAAGAAGGACGACCCGAGCGGCTCGCGGATGGCCGGGCACGACCTCTCGTCGCTGCGGACGCTCTTCCTCGCCGGAGAGCGGCTCGACCCCGACACGTGGCAGTGGGCCACCGACCGGCTCGGCGTGCCGGTTGTCGACAACTGGTGGCAGACCGAGACCGGATGGCCGATCGCCTCCAGCCCCCGGGGCCTCGAGGAGCTGCCGCTCAAGCCAGGCTCACCGTCGGTGCCCATGCCCGGGTATGCCGTGCGGATCCTCGACGAGCGCGGCGCCGAGGTGCCCGCGGGCGTCGAAGGGGCGATCTGTCTCGAGCTCCCGATGCCGCCGGGCACCCTGCCGACGCTGTGGGGTGACGACGAGCGCTACATCGCGTCCTACCTCTCGGCCTTCGATGGGTACTACCTGACCGGCGACGGCGGCTACCTCGACGAGGACGGCTACCTCTACGTCATGGGCCGCACCGACGACGTCCTCAACGTGGCCGGCCACCGGCTGTCGACCGGGTCGATCGAGGCCGCTCTGGCCGGGCACGACGCGGTCGCGGAGTGCGCGGTGATTGGTGTTGCCGACGAGCTCAAGGGTCAGGTGCCCCGGGCGCTCGTCGTCCTGAAGTCCGGCATCGACCCGGTTGCGGACGGCGAGCGGATCTGTGCGGAGCTGGTGGTGCGGGTGCGCTCGGAGGTCGGGGCGGTGGCGGCGCTGCGACAGGTCGACATCGTGGCCGCGCTGCCCAAGACGAGGTCGGGCAAGATCCTGCGCAAGACGATGCGCGAGATCGCCGACGGCGGCTCGCCGGCCCCACCACCGACGATCGAGGACGCCTCGGTCCTCACCGCCCTCGCCCCAGTCCTGCGCCCCCGAAGGTGACTCTCCGCACCGCAGGTCGGTCGGCGGGGCCAGGGCGGGAGAGCGCCGTGCCCTGTGTGGATTCGGGTCGCGGAGCGGGCCCGCGGCGGCGGCGCTGTCGAGGGGCTGGGACCGGATGACAGGATCAGCGCGTGACCGGGGTGCTGGAGGGGTTCGCCACCATCGGCGCCGTGGCCGCCCTCGGGTTTGTCCTCGCCCACCTCGGCATCCTCGACGTGCCTGCGCAGAACCTCCTGTCCCGGTTGGCCTTCTACGTCGCCTCGCCGGCCCTGCTCATCGTCGTCATGTCGAGGACGCCGATCGGGGCGATCTTCTCGGCCAACCTCGTCTCGTCCTTTGCCAGCGTGGTGATCACCGTGGCGGCCTACCTCGCGATCGCGCAGTGGAAGTGGAAGCAGCCGCTGGGCGAGCGGGTCATCGGCAGCCTCTGCGCGGCATACGTCAATGCCGGCAACCTCGGGCTGCCCATCGCGCTCTACGTGCTCGGCGACATCTCGCTCATGGCGCCGACCCTGCTCATGCAGCTGCTCGTCCTCACTCCTGCGGCGATGGCCCTGCTCGACAGCGCGGCCCTTGGCCAGCGGCCGGCGCTGACCGCCAGCCTGGGGCGGGTGTTGCGCAACCCCATCACGCTCGGCGCCCTCATCGGTGTGCTGGCCTCCCTCGCCGGCAACCACATCCCGGCTCTCGTTCTGGAGCCGATCGCGCTGGTCGGCAACATGGCCGTTCCCGCCATGCTCATCGCGTTCGGGATCTCGCTGCGCCTCGGTCCCAGGCCGGGGGCCGGAGGGTCGTGGTCGCACGTCGGCACCGTCGTGGCTCTCAAGCTCGTCGTCCAACCGGTCGCCTCGGTGTCCGTCGGCTACTTCCTCGTCGGCCTGCGGGGCCACGCCCTTTTCGCTGCAGGTGTTACGGCGGCACTGCCGACGGCCCAGAACATCTTCGTCTACGCCGACCGCTACAAACGGGGGCTGTTCCTCGCGCGGGACGCGATCTTCGTCAGCACGTTTCTGTCGGTCCCGGTCATCCTGCTCATCGCCGTGCTCCTCGGCTGAGTCCTGCCGATGAGCAGGCGCAGGGCTGCCGAGGTGACTGCGCTCAACAGGCGCTCCAGCGGCCGCCGGTGCCGCGATGGGTCACAGGTGGGCGGAGGCGCCGTCGAGGACGGACCGCAGCCGCGAGGTGATGTCGGCGAACTCGGGCTCCCCGATGATCAGCGGCGGGGCGAGCTGGATCACCGGGTCGCCGCGGTCGTCGGCGCGGCAGTAGAGCCCCGCGTCGAAGAGCGCCCGGGAGAGGTAGCCGCGCAGGAGCCGCTCGGACTCGTCGTCGTCGAAGGTCTCGCGCGTCTCCTTGTCCTTGACCAGCTCGATGCCGTAGAAGTAGCCCTCGCCGCGGACGTCCCCGACGATGGGCAGGTCGAGCAGCGTCTCGAGGGAGGCCCGGAACTTCGGCGCGTTCTCCTTGACGTGCTCGTTCAGGCCCTCGCGCTCGAAGATGTCGAGGTTGGCCATCGCGACAGCTGCCGACACGGGGTGTCCGCCGAAGGTGTAGCCGTGCGGGAAGGACGTCGTCCCTGTGCGGAACGGCTCGAACAGCCGGTCGCTGGCGATCATCGCGCCGATGGGGGAGTAGCCCGAGGTCATCCCCTTGGCGCAGGTGATGATGTCCGGCACGTAGCCGAAGTCGTCACACGCGAACATCGACCCGATCCGGCCGAACGAGCAGATGACCTCGTCGGACACCAGAAGCACGTCGTACTCGTCGCAGATCTCGCGGACCCGCTCGAAGTAGCCCAGCGGTGGCGGGAAGCAGCCGCCGGAGTTCTGCACCGGTTCGAGGAAGACCGCCGCCACGGTGTCGGGCCCCTCGAACTCGATGGCCTCGGCGATCCGGTCCGCGGCCCAGAGCCCAAAGGCCCTGGGGTCGTCGCGCAGCGCCAGCGGCGCGCGGTACTGGTTGGTGTTCGGGACCTTGAACGCGCCGGGCACCAGCGGCTCGAACATCTCCTTGGCCGCGGGGATGCCGGTGATCGACAAAGCCCCCTGCGGCGTCCCGTGGTAGGCGACCGCGCGGCTGATGACCTTGTGCTTGCCGGGTTTCCCGACGAGCTTGAAGTACTGCTTGGCCAGCTTCCACGCGCTCTCGACCGCCTCGCCGCCCCCGGTCGTGAAGAAGACGCGGTTGAGGTCGCCGGGGGCGCCCATCGCGAGGCGCTCGGCCAGCTCGATGGCGCGCGGGTGGGCATACGACCACAGCGGGAAGAACGCGAGCTGCTCGGCCTGCCTGGCCGCCGCCTCCGCGAGCTCGACGCGGCCGTGCCCGACCTGGACGACGAAGAGCCCGGCGAGGCCGTCGATGTACTCGCGGCCCCGGTCGTCCCAGATCCTGTGCCCCTTACCCCGGACGATGACCGGCACCTGCCCGCCGAGACCCCCCTTCTCGACGGGCTCGTAGACCGAGTGCCGGGTGAAGTGCCCCCACAGGTGGTCCCGGGCGGCGTCCGCGTATGCCGTGCCTGCCGGTGTGCGGGCGGAGCTCCCCCCGGCTGCCGGTTGGGGGACGGGCGTGGGCTGTGTGGTCATCGGGTCCCCCAGTTGTAGTGCTGCTTGTTGAGCTTGAGATAGACGAAGGTCTCCGTCGACCGCACGCCCGGGAACCTACGGATGTGCTGGGTGAGCAGGTCGAGCAGGTGGGCGTCGTCCTCGCAGACCACCTCGACGAGCAGGTCGAAGCTGCCGGCGGTCGTGACGACGTAGGACACCTCGGGCAGGCTGCCCACGGCCTCGGCCACGGGAGCGAGGTCTCCCTCGACCCGGACGCCGATCATGGCCTGGCGACGGAAGCCCACCTGGAGCGGGTCGGTCACGGCGACGATCTGCATGACATCCGCGTCGAGCAGCTTCTGGACGCGCTGGCGCACGGCCGCCTCGGAGAGCCCGACGCGGTCGGCGATGACGGCATACGAGCGCCGCCCGTCCTCCTGGAGCTGCTCGATGATCGCCTTGGCGAGGTCGTCGAGCAGGCCGGTTCGGCCGGCGGTCTTCGAGGAAGCGCTCATCAGGCGCACCCTACAACGGAATCCGTTGCGAAGCGAGCTCTGCAATGGCGAGAACGACACAGAAGCCGGACGCGGCTATCGATAACAGCACCGGGCAGATAGTCTCCGACCATGACTGCCGAGCCCCGTGTCCTGCGCAGCTTCGTCGGGGGAGAGTACGTCGACCCCGAGAACGACGCCACGACGCAGATCATCGACCCGTCGACCGCCCGGGTCGTGGCCACTGCGCCGGTGTCCTCGCCAGCCGACGTCGACGCCGCCAACACCGCCGCAGCCACGGCTTTCGAGACCTGGGGGGAGACCACGCCGAGCGAGCGCCAACGGGCCCTGCTCAGGTTCGCCGACGCGGTCGAGGAGCGGGCTGACGAGCTCGTCCGGCTCGAGGCCGAGAACACCGGCAAGCCGCATGCCCTGACCAGGAGCGAGGAGGTCCCGCCGATGCTCGACCAGATCCGCTTCTTCGCCGGCGCGGCTCGCGTCCTGGAGGGACGCGCCTCGGCCGAGTACCTCGCGGGTCACACCTCGTGGGTGCGGCGCGAGCCCATCGGCGTCATCGGCCAGGTCACGCCGTGGAACTACCCGATGATGATGGCGGTATGGAAGATCGCCCCGGCGCTCGCTGCCGGCAACACGGTCGTCCTCAAACCGAGCGACACGACGCCCGAGACGACCCTGCTGCTCGCGGAGATCGCCTCCGAGTTCCTGCCGCCGGGGACGTTCAACGTCGTCACGGGGGACCGCGACACCGGCCGCGCCCTCGTCGAGCACCCCACGCCGGCCATGGTGGCGATCACCGGGTCGGTCCGCGCCGGCATGCAGGTGGCCGAGTCGGCGGCCCGGACCGTCAAGCGGGTCCATCTCGAGCTCGGGGGCAAGGCCCCGGTCATCGTCTTCGACGACGCCGACATCCAGGCGGCGGTGGAGGGGATCGCCGTGGCGGGATACTTCAACGCCGGGCAGGACTGCACGGCGGCGACGCGGGTGCTTGCCTCCCCGAGAATCCACGACGACTTCGTGGCCGCCCTCGGGGACTACGCGCGGACCGAGGCGCGGGTCGGGATGCCGGACGACGGGGACGCGCTGTTCGGCCCGGTGAACAGCTCGAGCCAGCTTGAGCGGGTCCAGGGCTTCCTCAGCCGGCTGCCGGACCACGCGACGGTCGGTGCCGGAGGTTCGCGGGTGGGCCGCCTCGGCGACGGCTACTTCCTCGAGCCGACCGTCGTCTCGGGCCTGCGCCAAGACGACGAGGCGGTCCAGGACGAGATCTTCGGACCGGTCATCACGGTCCAGCAGTTCACCGACGAGGCGGAGGCGGTCCGCTGGGCGAACGGCGTCGACTACGGGCTGGCCTCCAGCGTCTGGACGAAGGACTTCGGTCGGGCGATGCGAGTCTCCAAGGCCCTGGATTTCGGCTGCGTCTGGATCAACACCCACATCCCCCTGGTGGCCGAGATGCCGCACGGCGGGTTCAAGCGCAGCGGCTACGGCAAGGACCTGTCGATGTACGGCTTCGAGGACTACACCCGCGTCAAGCACGTCATGGCCAACATCAGGAGCTGAGGGCGCCAGAGCCGACAGGTCGGAGCATGCGCGGGTCACTGAGCGGCTGCTGCGGGAGGGTCGCGATGGCGCCCTAGGATCGGCAGATGACCCGCTACGGCAGCCAGTACGGCCCGGACGTCACCTTCCTCGGGGTGCAGCGGTGCGACCTGGACGACGTGAGCTCGTATGCCGGGGCGGACGTCGTCGTCCTCGGCGCACCGTTCGACGGCGGCACCTCCCACCGGCCGGGCACCCGGTTCGGGCCGCAGGCGATCCGGACGACCGACTACCTCCCGCACGACGGCTCACGTCCGTCGCTGGCCCTGCGGACCGACGGTCTGCGAGACCTGCGGGTGCTCGACGCGGGCGACGTGGAGATGTACTCGGGGGACATCGAGGTCGCCCTCCCGGCCCTGGAGCGGGCCGTCGAGAAGGTGGCGCGCTCCGGCGCGATCCCCGTCATCCTCGGTGGTGACCACTCCATCGCCTTCCCCGATGCCAGGGGCGTGGCCAACGTCCTCGGCCACGGGCGGGTCTCGATGATCCACTTCGACGCGCACGCGGACACTGGGGACATCGAGTTCGGCTCGCTGTGGGGCCACGGCCAGCCGATGCGCCGGCTCATCGAGTCCGGGGCGCTACGCGGCGACCGGTTCCTCCAGATCGGGCTCCGGGGCTACTGGCCGCCACCCGCGACCCTCGACTGGATGGCCGAGCAGCGGATGCGGTCCTACGAGATGACCGAGATCGGCCAGCGCGGCCTCGACGTGTGCCTGAGCGAGGCCTTCGCCATCGCCGTCGACGAGTGCGACGGCGTCTTCCTCTCGGTGGACATCGACGTCTGCGACCCCGGCCACGCCCCGGGCACCGGCACCCCGGAGCCCGGTGGGCTCAGCGCCCGCGAGCTGCTCGACGCGGTCCGCCGGACCTGTCTCGAGCTGCCCGTGGTCGGCGTCGACGTCGTCGAGGTCAGCCCGCCCTACGACCACGCCGACATCACCGCCGCACTCGCGAACCGGGTCGTCCTCGAGGCGCTCTCTGCGATCGGCCGCCGTCGCTCGGACAAGCGCGACGGCACGACCTGGGACCCGGCCCAGCCCCTGCTCGCCGGCCGCGTCCCGGAGGCGACAGAACCTGGCCTTGGCCGGGAGCCTCCCGCGTCGTGATCTCAGCTCCCCCGTCCCCGAGGGCCCGGGCTCGCGGCATACGGGGGCGTCTTAGGCTGGACGAAAACCCAGGAGGCCTTCGCATGCCCGTGACCCAGACGTCCGTTCTCCAGTCCGTCCCCAAGGGGCTCTTCATCGGCGGCTCGTGGCGCGACGCCTCCGACGGCGCGACCCTCGCCGTCGAGGACCCCGCCACCGGCCGCACGCTGACCGAGATTGCGGATGCGAGCGTGGCCGACGGCCGGGCCGCCCTCGACGCGGCCGTCGCGGCGCAGTCGTCCTGGGCAGCCACGCCGCCCCGCGACCGCGGCGAGATCCTCCGCGCGGCCTACGAGCGGATCGTCGCGCGGAGCGAGGAGTTCGCGCTCCTCATGACCCTCGAGATGGGCAAGCCACTCGCCGAGTCGCGTGGCGAGGTCGCCTACGGCGCCGAGTTCTTCCGCTGGTTCGCCGAGGAGGCCGTGCGCATCAGCGGTCGGTACGCCGTCGCTCCCAACGGCGCAACCCGGCTCATGACGATGAAGCAGCCGGTCGGCCCCACCCTGATGATCACCCCGTGGAACTTCCCGCTCGCCATGGGCACCCGCAAGATCGGCCCCGCCATCGCCGCCGGGTGCACCATGGTCGTCAAGCCGGCCAGCCAGACCCCGCTGACGATGCTGCTGCTCGCCGAGCTGCTCACCGAGTGCGGCGTGCCGGCAGGCGTTCTCAACGTCATCACGACGACGCACACCCAGGACGTGATCGAGCCGCTGGTCCGCGACTCTCGCCTGCGCAAGCTGACCTTTACCGGGTCGACGGCGGTGGGCAGGATGCTCGTCGAGCAGTCCGCCGAGCAGCTGCTCCGGGTCTCGATGGAGCTCGGCGGGAACGCGCCGTTCCTCGTCTTCGAGGACGCCGACGTCGACAAGGCGGTCGACGGCGCGATGCTCGCCAAGATGCGCAACATCGGCGAGGCCTGCACGGCGGCCAACCGGTTCTACGTCCACGAGTCGGTGGCGGACGAGTTCTCCCGCAAGTTCGCCAAGCGCATGTCGGCGCTCACCCTCGGCAAGGGCACCAAGAAGGGGGTGACGGTGGGTCCCCTCATCGACGGCAAGGCGCGCGACAAGGTATCCGAGCTGCTCGCCGACGCGGTCGACAGGGGCGCCAAGGTCATCGCCGGTGGAGTGCCGCAGAAGGGCGGGGGCTATTTCTTCCAGCCGACCGTGCTCATCGACGTCCCGACGAGTGCGCGGCTGCAGAAGGAGGAGATCTTCGGGCCGGTGGCACCGATCACCTCGTTCCGCTCCGACGCCGAGGCGATCCAGATGGCGAACGACACCGAGTTCGGCCTCGTCGCCTACCTCTTCACCGAGAGCCTCAACCGGGCGATCACGACGAGTGAGGCCCTCGAGTACGGCATGGTCGCGGTGAACCAGGGAGTGATCTCCAACCCCGCCGCGCCGTTCGGTGGCGTCAAGCACAGCGGCTTCGGCCGTGAGGGTGGCTTCGAGGGGATCGAGGAGTACCTCGAGACGAAGTACGTCGGCATCGCCCTCTAGCCCCGGGTGCTGCTGCCTGACACCACGACGACCCGCCCGCCGCGTGAGGCGCCTGACTGCTGGACAATGGGAAGCGTGACCTCGCCCCGCACCGTGACCCTCCTCGGGTCGACCGGCTCGATCGGCACCCAGGCCATCGAGATCGTGCTCGACAACCCCGAACGCTTCACGGTGATCGGGCTCAGCGCCGGAGGCGGGCACCTCGCACTCCTTGCCGAGCAGGCCGTCCGGCTGCAGGTCGACGCGGTCGGCGTCGCCAGCGCCACGGTCGAGGAGGTCACCGAGGCGATGGCCGCGGCGGCAGCGGCAGCCGGCCGCCCGGCATACCGGCCAGAGGTGCTCGTCGGAGGGGATGCCAGCGCGACGCTGGCCGGCCGCCCCGCGGACGTCGTCCTCAACGGCATCACCGGCTCCATCGGCCTGATGCCGACGTTGGCCGCGCTCCAGGCTGGCAACGCCCTCGCGCTGGCGAACAAGGAGTCGCTCATCGTCGGCGGCCCGCTCGTCAAGGCGGCAGCCAGGCCGGGGCAGCTCGTGCCGGTCGACAGCGAGCACAGTGCGATCGCCCAGTGCCTCCGGGGCGGCAGCGCCGACGAGGTGCGCCGTCTCGTTGTCACCGCCAGCGGGGGTCCCTTCCGGGGTATGCCGCGTGAGCAGCTCCACGACGTGACGCCCGGACAGGCGCTGGCTCACCCGACGTGGGCGATGGGACCGGTGATCACGACGAACTCCGCCACCCTCGTCAACAAGGGCCTCGAGGTCATCGAGGCGCACCTGCTGTTCGACATCCCGTTCGACCGCATCGAGGTCGTCGTCCACCCGCAGTCGATCATCCACTCGATGGTGGAGTTCACCGACGGGGCGACGATCGCCCAGGCGTCGCCGCCAAGCATGCTCATCCCCATCGCGCTCGGCCTGTCCTGGCCCGACCGGTTGCCGGACGCGGGACCGGGGTGCGACTGGACCCACGCCGCGACGTGGGAGTTCTTCCCGCTCGACGACGCGGCCTTCCCGGCTGTGGCGCTGGCCCGCCAGGTCGGCGCGGCCGGGGGGACCTTCCCGGCGGTCTACAACGCGGCGAACGAGGCCTGTGTCGAGGCGTTCCTCGACGGACGGATCCGCTTCACCGACATCGTCGACACCATCGCCCGGGTCGTGGAGCAGCATGGCGAGCAGGGCGGCGATACCGGCGGCGGGATCGATCCTCTCGGCCTGGACGTTGACGCAGTGCTGCGTGCGGACGCCTGGGCCCGGTCGCAGGCGCGGTCGGTGCTCGGACTGAGCGACAATGGCGGGACTTACAGCAGCACGGGAAGGACCCACGCGTGATCGCCTACATCGCCGGAGTGCTCTTCATCGCCGTGGGCATCGGCGTCTCGATCGCCCTGCACGAGATCGGCCACCTGGTCCCCGCCAAGAGGTTCGGCGTCAAGGTGACCCAGTACATGGTCGGCTTCGGGCCGACGATCTGGTCCTCCCAGCGCGGTGAGACGGAGTACGGCCTCAAGGCGATCCCGCTCGGCGGCTACATCCGGATGGTGGGGATGTTCCCGCCCAAGCCCGGCGACAACCCGAGCACGCTGCGCGCCTCGTCGACCGGCCGGTTCAGCCAGCTGATGGACCAGGCCCGGCAGGACTCCATGGACGAGGTGGGGCCGGCCGACCGCGACCGCGTCTTCTACAAGCTCTCGGTGCCCAAGAAGGTCATCGTGATGCTCGGCGGACCGATGGTGAACTTCGTCATCGCCGCGGTCCTGCTCGCCGGGATCTTCACGCTCTACGGCATCTCCACGGTCACGCCGCTCGTCTCGAGCGTCGCCCCATGCGTCCCCAGCGCCACACCGACGGTGCAGACGCCGCAGCCCGCGTGCGCGGCGGCCGACCAGCCGTCGCCGGCAGCCCAGGCGGGCCTCCGAGCGCAGGACCGGATCGTCTCCGTCAACGGCACGTCGGTCACGAGCTGGAAGGAGGTGACCGGCGTCATCCGCGACGGCGCCGGCACGACCCTGACGTTGGTGGTCGACCGGGCGGGCCAGCAGGTGAGCCTCCAGGCACCAGTCGCGACGCTCAACCGGGCCGTCGTCGTCGACACCGACAAGGTCCAGCTCGACGCCGACGGCAAGGTGGTCACGGAGCAGGTGGGCTACCTCGGGGCGACGCCCACCGTGGAGAACGTCAAGGGCTCGATCGCCGGCGCGCCCGCCTTCGTCGGGGACGCGTTCGTGCAGACCGCGGGCGTCGTGGTGCACGTGCCGCAGAAGATGGTGGGGATCTTCCAGGCGGCGTTCGGGTCCGGCGCGCGTGACCGGAACGGCCCCATCTCGGTCGTCGGCGTGGGTCGGGTCGGGGGTGAGATCGCCAGCGCCGACCTCGGCGCCGGCGGCACCCTGGCCAAGCTCGTCGTCCTCATCTCGCTCATCGCGTCGTTGAACATGGCGCTGTTCGTCTTCAACCTCATCCCGCTGCTCCCGCTCGACGGCGGCCACGTCGCGGGGGCGTTGTGGGAGGGCCTCAAGCGGCGCGGCGCCAAGCTCCTCGGCAGGGCCGACCCGGGCCACGTCGACGTCGCCAAGGCGCTGCCCGTCGCCTACACGATGGCCGTCCTGCTCATCGGGATGTCCGCGCTGCTGATCTACGCCGACATCGTCAAGCCGATCTCCTTTCTCTAGGACGCGTTCCGGCGGCGCTGGGGCCAGGAGGTCCAGCCGTCGGTGGACGACCGAGGTGGGGGATAATGGGAGACATGACCATCTCCCTCGGTATGCCGTCGGCGCCGGCTCCCGTCCTCGCCCCGCGACGCACATCCCGCAAGATCAGGGTCGGCAAGGTCGAGGTGGGCGGGGACGCTCCGGTCTCGGTGCAGTCGATGTGCACGACGCCGACGACGGACGTCAACGCCACGCTCCAGCAGATCGCCGAGCTGACGGCGACCGGCTGCGACATCGTCCGGGTGGCCTGCCCCACCCAGGACGACGCCGACGCGCTGCCGCAGATCGCCCGGCACAGCCAGATTCCCGTCATCGCCGACATCCACTTCCAGCCGAAATACGTCTTCGCCGCCATAGACGCCGGCTGTGCGGCCGTGCGGGTCAACCCGGGCAACATCCGCAAGTTCGACGACCAGGTCAAGCAGATCGCCCGGGCGGCCATGGACGCCGACGTCTCCATCCGGATCGGCGTCAACGCCGGCTCGCTCGACCCGCGCCTGCTTCAGAAGTACGGCAAGGCCACTGCCGAGGCCCTCGTCGAGTCCGCGGTCTGGGAGGCCGGCCTCTTCGAGGAGCACGACTTCCACGACTTCAAGATCTCTGTCAAGCACAACGACCCCGTCGTCATGGTCAAGGCCTACGAGCAGCTCGCCGCGCGCGGCGACTGGCCGCTCCACCTCGGGGTCACCGAGGCCGGGCCGGCCTTCCAGGGCACGATCAAGTCCTCGGTGGCCTTCGGTGCCTTGCTGGCCAAGGGAATTGGCGACACCATCCGCGTCTCCCTGTCGGCCCCTCCCGTCGAGGAGGTCAAGGTCGGCAACCAGATCCTCCAGTCGCTCAACCTGCGGCCCCGCAAGCTGGAGATCGTGTCATGTCCCTCGTGCGGCCGCGCCCAGGTCGACGTCTACACCCTCGCCGACCAGGTGGCCGCCGGTCTGGAGGGGCTCGAGGTGCCGTTGCGCGTGGCCGTCATGGGCTGTGTCGTCAACGGTCCCGGAGAGGCTCGCGAAGCCGACCTCGGTGTCGCCAGTGGCAACGGCAAGGGCCAGATCTTCGTCCGCGGCGAGGTCATCAAGACCGTCCCCGAGAGCCAGATCGTCGAGACCCTCATCGAGGAGGCCATGCGGATCGCCGAGGGCATGGAGCAGCCTGAGGTGAGCGAAGGCCGCTCGCCGACCGTCACCGTCGGCTGACGTGCGGGCACGGTCGGTCAGACGCGACGGCGCCAAGGCGACGTCACCCTGAGCAGCCCTGGACTTGAGGCCGGTTCACAAGCCTGGGTCGGTGGCTGCCGCGGGTGAGGTGACGGTCCGACCGGGGCGCCCGCCAAGCTCGCTCATGTGCAGCCACCCAGATCTCGGGCGCGGTGGGGGACTCAGGCGGCCAGGTCCCGGTGGTCCTGCGGACGCGTGGTGTAGCTGCGGTCGAGGGGCGACCTCCAGGTGCAGGTGCCGCCCGGGGTCATGCTCAGCTGCCAGCCGGCGTGGTGCTTGAAGCCGTGGTGGGTGGTGCACAGGCAGGCGAGGTTCTCGATCGTGGTCAGGCCTCGCGGGAAGGGGATGACGTGGTCGAGCTGGCAGCGGACGGCTGGGGTGGTGCACCCGGGCATCCGGCAGGTGCCGTCCCGGGCGCGGACGGCCCGCGAGAGGGCAGCCGCAGGCCGGTAGGTCCTTGGGTCGTGCCGGGTCAGGCAACCGGTGCCCGGGTCGACATGGTGCAGCCGGAGCGCCGTGTCCGGGTCGGCGAGCAGGGCGGTGACCTGCTCGTTCAGCAGGATGCCGACGCGCTGGTGACAGACGCCGATCGCGCAGTCGAGCAAGCCGAGGGTCGTGCTGAGGTCGTCGAACGCGATCCGGAGGATGGTGGCGCGGGCGGTGTCGCCGTTGGCTTCCGGCTCGCGCAGCCAGTCCGGCGAGCCCGTAGACGTGATCGCGGTGTCGGCGCCCGCGTCGCTGTTCGGGTTGCTGGTGTCGCTGCTGGACTCGCCGGTGGCGGTGCCCCTGGCGGGGGTGGTGTCGACGATGGGGACGAGCAGGTCGACGACGGTGGTGATGGTGGCCTGTCCGAGGATGAGGTTCATCATCGCGTCATCGCGGGCCTGGGCGATGGTCAGGGCTGGTTGCCCGGCGACGTACTCGGCGGCGAGAGCGTCGATAACGGTCCAGGCCTTGAGCGAGACGTCGGCGGGTTGGGCGGCCCACCAGGCGGTCATGCCAGGGTCGGCTCCAGGTCGGATCCGGACCTCCCGGTCGCGCAGCCCAAGGGCGGCGCGCCTCTTGGCCGCGTCCGGATCGACGCGGACCGCGGCTCGGCTCGCCCGTTTGCGCAGGGACCCGTAGGTCAGACCGGTCACGTGGTCCGGTCGGGCTTGGTCCCCTGAGCGACCGCCGCGCCCATATAGCTCGGTCTCGTACCGGTCGCGCCGGGAGGGGTCGACGAGGATCGCCTCGTCGGCGACCGCCCGTGCCCGCGAGACCTCGAGGCGGCCAGCCCGGACCAGGGCCAGCGTGGTGGGCAGGTCGTTGACCAGCAGCTGGGTCTCGCCCAGGACGTTTGCCATCGTGCGGGGAGCGAGGTGGAAGACGGGGGCGAGCATCGCCGGGACGACGTCGTGGGCGTCGCGCAGTCCGTGCGTCACCATGCCGCGGGCCCGGGCGTCGGCACGGACCAGGTCGATGTCTTCCTGCTCACGTCGGGCGAAGGCCTCGACCGAGAGCGCCTGGACCGCCCCGAGCGCGGCCAGTGCGCTTGGGTGATCTCGATGACCGCAAGGGCCTCGTCCTGGTCCTGCTCCAGCAGCGCGCGGTTGCTCAGCTCCGCGAGGGCGGCCACCGCGTCAAGCGGTGAGGCGTCGCCCGAGGCCAGCCGTCCTGCGAACCCGATCCATTCGAACATATGTCTAACATAGCGCATCGACTGGCGCCACGCCAGCGATCCACAGGCCGAAGTTGACTGCGTTGCAAGGGAACTCGTCACAACAAGCAGGTCAGCGCTCGCTGCCCCATGGTCCGGCAGCCGGTCGTCGCCGTGCCTGAGGGGTCAGTATTCTGCGTGGTCCGCGACGTTCGTCCTCAACGTCAGCGGCATCGACCGCGCCGCTGCAGGCAGGACCTTCGGAGCCCACCTCCATGTCGGTCCCTGCGTGACCGGCGACGCAGCCGCCGCCAAGGCGCACTACAACGTGTTGGTACTTCGCGGCGATGCACCGCCGATCATCAGCGGTCGGTCCCAGGTGTGGCTGGACTGCACCGTGACGACGTGGGGAAGGGCCCACGCGGTTGATTACGGCCTGTTCGTTCCGGCCCCAGGCAACCGTGCCGTGGTCATCCACCGAGAGCCGACTCCGGTCAACGGAACGGCCGGAGCCCGCCTCGCCTGCCTCCCGGTGTCGTGGCGATCCGTCGACACGCCACGAGCGGGCCTGGCCCTCGGCGTCGTCTGGGGCGCGGCTGCCCGGATCGACACGGTCCGTGCCCAGCTGAACTCGGGCGACTGCGAGATGAGGCGCATCCAGATCTCCTCCTGGGGCTCTTCACCGGCATGGCGCGGACCGGACGCAGCCGCAAGTGGCGCCTGGCCGACATAGCCTCGCTCGTCCTCTTCGCCGGACCAGGGATGGTCTTCGTGCCGGCGCTGTTCCTCGGCGGGTGGTCGCTCCGGGCGAGGGCCGCGGTGGCTGCGGGTCGCAGCGGGCGCCGTCGGCCTCGCCGGGACCGCTGCCCTGGCGTGGTCCCTCGAGAACTCTGACCTGACCGTCCCCGGTCCCAGGACCCTGCCAATCGTCGTGGCGCTAGCCTGCTCGGGACCGTGCTGGCGCTCGGCAGCCGTGGGGTTCTCCGCCACAACGGTGGTCCCGGTGCTAACAGTGGGGCGGTAGTCGACAGCGATGTCCTCGACCGGCAGGCTGTACCTCGTGCTGCGCACCAGCTCTCCCGTGCGCGCCTTGTCGGTCGGTGACCGTGACGAGGCGCTGGCGCTCTGCGCCCGAAACCCGGCTGCGAACGTCTTCGTCGCCTCCCGCATCGAGGAGGGCGTGCTCCGTGCGAAGTCCGGGTCCCTGCTCGGTTACCACGTCGGCGGGCAGCTGCGCGGGATGTGCTGGGTGTCCGCAAACGTCGTGCCGGTCGAGTGCGACGACGAGGCCATCGAGGCCATCGCCGCCCGGATCCGTCGCTGGCACCGCGGCTGCGCCTCACTCTTCGGGCCGAGCGGGCAGGTTGACGCGATGTGGCAACAGCTCGCACCCCACTGGGGCAGGCCCCGGGCGATCCGGGCCGTGCAGCCGCTCCTGACGACGTCGACCCATCCCCGCGAGCTCGGGCTGTCGGTCGACCCGAGGGTTCGCCCTGCGCGCCGGGACGAGGTCGACCTCGTCGTGCCCGCAGCGGCGGCCATGTTCACCGAGGAGATCGGCTACCCGCCCTACCACGGCTCCGCGCGAAGCTACCGCGTCCTCATCGCCGGCCTGGTCGGCGAGGGACACACCTTCGTCTGGGTCGAGGACGGCGAGGTGCTCTTCAAGGCGGACGTCGGTTCCGCAGCGATCGGCGCGTCGCAGATCCAGGGCGTCTGGCTCGCGCCGCGGCTGCGCGGACAGGGCCTTGCCACGTCGCTCATGGCGGCCGCGACGGCACTGATCCTCGACGGGGTCGCGCCGCTCGCCACGCTCTACGTCAACGACTACAACGCGCCCGCGCGGGCGACCTACCAGGCGATCGGGTTCCAGGAGGTCGGCACCTTCACGACGGTGCTCCTCTGACCGGCGCCCGCGTCGTGGGGCGCTGGGACTGGCAGCCGCGCGGCATACGGGGAGAAGGCCTGAGTATGCCGTGGGGCCGGTCACGGCGACGGCCCGTCCCCGACGGGGGGACGGGCCGCGGTGCCTGGACCGCGCCTAGTCCTGGCCGAGAGTCATTTGGTCAACGGTGACAGGGTCGGGTCGTTGGCGTAGGCCTCCTTGGCGTTCTCCTTGGTCACGATGACCGGGGCGAGGAGGTGGGCCGGGACGACCTTGACGCCGTTGTTGTAGGACTTCTCGTCATTGATGTCCGGCTTGCCGCCCTTCTGCAGGGCGGTCAGCATGGTGATCGTGTCCTTGACGAGGTTTCGGGTGTCCTTGTTGATCGTGGAGTACTGCTCACCCGCCATGATCGACTTGACGGACTCCACCTCGGAGTCCTGACCCGTGACGACCGGGACGGGCTTGCCGGCCGCCTTGACCGAGGTGATGATCGCGCGAGCCAGGGTGTCGTTCGGCGACAGCACACCGTCGAGCGTGGCGCTCGTGTAGTTGGCGGTCAGCAGCGTGTCCATGCGCTTCTGGGCGTTCTCGGCCTTCCAGCCCTGGGTGACGACCTGCTGGAAGTCCTTCTGGCCGGACGTCACCTTGAGGGTGCCGTCGTCGATCTTCGGCTTGAGGATGCTCATGGCACCGTCGAAGAACACCTGGGCGTTGGCGTCGTCCGGTGAGCCCGCGAAGAGCTCGATGTTGTAGGGACCGTTCGGCTTCTTCTTCGCCATGCCGGCGAGGAGGGCCTGACCCTGGAGGACACCGACCTTGAAGTTGTCGTAGGCGATGTAGTAGTCGACGGCGTTCGTGTTCTTGACGAGGCGGTCGTAGGCGATGACAACGGCGCCGGAGTCCTTGGCGGCCTTGAGCTGGGTTCCCAGCTGCGAGCCGTCGATGGCGCCGACGACGATGACCTTGGCGCCCTTGGTCACCATGGCCTGGATCTGGTTCTGCTGCTCGGAGACCCCGCCGTTGGCGAACTGCACGTCGGCCTTGAAACCGGCAGACGCGAGGTCGGTCTTGAAGAGGTTCTCGGCGAGGACCCAGTTCTCGGAGGTCTTCTGCGGCAGGGCCACACCGACGAGTGCGTCAGCGGCGAACCCGGACGCCGATGACTTGCCGGTGGCGCCGGACCCCCCGGCTGCACCGGTGCCGGCGGAGTCGTTGGCCCGGCCGCATCCGGTCATGGACAGGGCGGCCACGGTCGTGACTGCCAGCACCTTGGCGAAGGTACGCATGTGCTCTCTTTTCCTTGTTCTGCGTGCCTCGCACGAGGCACGGGGTTGAGCGTGCGGGACGGCGTCCGGCACGAGTGTGTGGTGGGTCTCAGGAGCCCTGCCGGATCGTCTCCTGCACGGACGAGGTCTCCGTTGCCGCAGACGGGGACTCGGTGACGGCGGACGGCGGATCGGAGGAGGAGCCGCCGCGGAAGCTGCGCATCATCAGCCCGATGATCGAGGAGCGGCCCTGGGACTTGTTGTACACGTCGAAGGCGACCGCGACGAGCAGCACGAGACCCTTGATGATCTGGGTGGCGTCGGCGCCGATCCCGAGCAGCTGCAGCCCGTTGTTGAGGACCGCCATGACGAGGCCCCCGATGATCGAGCCCACCACCGTCCCGACGCCGCCGGTGACCGCCGCGCCCCCGATGAACACGGCGGCGATCGCGTCCAGCTCCCAGCCGACGCCGTCGAACGGCCCGGAGGCGTTGGAGCGGGCGACGAACATCATCCCGGCGAGGGCCGAGAGGATTGCCATGTTCATCATGACGAGGAAGTTGACCTTCTTGCTCTTGACCCCGGACAGCTCGGCCGCGTGGCGGTTGCCGCCCACCGCGTAGATGTGCCGCCCGATGATCGTCCGCGTCGAGATGAACCCGTAGATCAGGACCAGGGCGCCGAGGATCATGCCGGAGATGGGGAAGGAGGTGCCCCGACGACCCGACGCGAAGAGCAGCGTCGCGGCGATGATCGCCGCGCAGACGAGGACGAGCCGCGTCCACATGATCCACGACTCCTCGACGTCGGCCCCGACCTTGCTCAGCGCTCGGCGGCCGCGCAGCTGGCCAAGGACGATCACGGCGCACAGCACGAGCCCGACGAGGACGGTCAGGTTGTTGTAGCCGGTGCTGGGGCCGACCTCGGGCAGGTAGCCGGCACCGATCTGCTGGAAGTCCGCGTTGACGGGGATGGTGTTGGACTTTCCGACGAACTGGTTCGCACCACGGAAGAGGAGCATCCCCGCGAGGGTGACGATGAAGGCCGGGATGCCGACGTAGGCGACCCAGATGCCCTGCCAGACGCCGATGAGGGCGCCCACCGCGAGGCCGAGGAGGATGCCGACGAACCACGGCAGGTTCCAGTCGCGCATGGTGATGGCGACGACGATGCCGACGAAGGCCGCGATCGAGCCCACGGACAGGTCGATGTGGCCGGCGATGATCACCAGGACCATCCCGATCGCGAGGACGAGGATGTAGGAGTTCCCCTGGAACAGGTTGATGACGTTGTCCGGGGTCAACGTCAGGCCACCGGTCCTGACCTGGAAGAAGATGATGAGCGCGACGAGGGCGAAGATCATGCCCAGCTGTCTCGTGTCGCCGCCGAAGACCTTCTTGACCGTGTCCATCGAGGCCCTCGGGTGGTCGCCGCCGCTGCGGTTGACGCTGCTCATGCGCTCTCTCCCAAGGAGATCGTCCGGCCGGTTGTGGTGCGCGTCATCAGACGCATGAGCGACTCCTGGTCTGCGTCGGTCTTCTCGAGGACGCCGGTGATGGCGCCTTCGAAGATGGTGTAGATGCGGTCGGACAGGCCAAGCAGCTCAGGCAGCTCGGAGGAGACGAGGATGACACCCTTCCCCTCGTCGGCCAGCCGTTGGATGATGCCGTAGATCTCGAACTTGGCGCCGACGTCGATGCCTCGGGTGGGCTCGTCGAGGATCAGCAGGTCGGGCTCGGTGAAGAGCCACTTCGCCAGGACGACCTTCTGCTGGTTGCCACCGGAGAGCTTGTTCACGCCCTCGTCCACGGACGGGGCCTTGGTGCGCAGCGACTTCCGGTAGGCCTCGGCGTAGGTGTACTCCTCGCGCTCGTTCACGGCCAGGCCGTGCGTGATGCGCTTCAGCCTGGCGGACACCGTCGTCTTCTTGATGTCGTCGAGGAGGTTGAGCCCGAGCGACTTGCGGTCCTCCGTCACGTAGGCCAGGCCGTGGTCGATCGCCGAGGCCACGTTGGGCAGCCGGATCTCCTCGCCGTCCTTGACGATCGTGCCGCGGACGTAGGTGCCGTAGGACCGTCCGAAGAGGCTGCGCATGAGCTCGGTCCGACCGGCGCCCATCAGCCCGGCGAAGCCGACGATCTCACCGCGGCGGACGGTGAAGCTGCTGCCCTTGCAGATCAGCCGGTCCGGGATGCTCGGATGCCTGACCGTCCAGTCGCGTACCTCGAAGAACGTCTCGCCGAGGTTCGGCGTGTGGTCGGGGAAGCGGGACTCGAGGTCACGCCCCACCATGCCTCGGATGATGCGGTCCTCGTCGACCCCGTCCTCCCTGACCCGCAGGGTCTCGATGGAGCGCCCGTCGCGGATGATGGTGATCGCGTCGGCGATCTGCTCGATCTCGTTGAGCTTGTGGCTGATCATGATGCAGGTGACGCCCTTGGAGCGCAGCCCGGCGATGAGGTCGAGAAGGTGCTGCGAGTCCCCCTCGTTGAGCGCCGCCGTGGGCTCGTCGAGGATGAGCAGCTTGACGTCCTTGGACAGCGCCTTGGCGATCTCGACGAGCTGCTGCTTGCCGACGCCGATGTCGCGCACCTTGGAGTCTGGGTCCTCCGAGAGCCCGACGCGCGCCAGGAGCTCTCGTGCCCTGACCCGGGTGGTCATCCAGTCGATGACGCCGCCTCTCGTGACCTCGTTGCCGAGGAAGATGTTCTCGGCGATCGAGAGCTCGGGGATGAGGGCCAGCTCCTGGTGGATGATGACGACGCCGGCGTGCTCGCTGTCGCGGATGTTGCTGAACGCGACGGGCTGGCCCTCGAAGAGGATGTCGCCCGTGTAGCTGCCGGCCGGGTGGACGCCCGAGAGCACCTTCATGAGGGTGGACTTGCCGGCGCCGTTCTCCCCGCAGATGGCCTGGACCTCGCCACGCCGCACGGCCATCGAGACGTTCGAGAGCGCCTTGACGCCGGGGAACTCCTTGGTGATGTCCTTCATCTCGAGGATGACCGACCCCGGGGAGGTCTTCGGCACCTCGGTCGGCACGCCTCGGGGTCCCTGGGGTCCGGCGTCTCGGGGGCCCTGCGGCTTCGTATTGCTGCTCATGGCGTCAGCAACCTTTCCGGCCACGGCGACGACGTCGGGACCAACTCACGATTCTGATGCACCGGACCGCGTGAAGGGCACCGGTTCTGGGCGTGCCGGGCCGTCACAAGGGGATAACGATGTGGCCAACCCGCGTTGCGCCTCATTGGCACCCGCCTTCTCTCAGGCCCTCTCGGGCGATGACATCGTTGTCAGGCCGACCCGCTCAAAGGGAACCTCATGAGTGGTTGATCCGTCAAGGGACAGCATGCCGCACGGGGTCGGTCCGGAGACGGGTTTTCCGGAAGGTCATGGCGATTCGTCACTGGGCGTGCTTGACGCCAAAGCGCGCAGCGCTGATAGTGGGGGCCCATGTCAACGTTGTCACCGCGAAGACCGAACCGTCGGCCTTTCGAGCGTCCAGCGCGACCGACGATGGCGGACGTGGCCAAGCTCTCCCACGTCTCGATCAAGACGGTC
>JAABUW010002334.1_pt1 | contig 29098 bp, 24 predicted proteins | sample 5560081 | NCBI WGS metagenome assembly JAABUW01 (sample SAMN10711882, study PRJNA513363) | rock metagenome | isolation source: Antarctica rocks | place: Antarctica: Victoria Land, Knobhead sud | reverse complement strand
CCGGGTGGCCGCCCGGACGGCGTCGAGGTCGTGTCGGTGAGCCCGCGACACGCTGCGCTCCGCTGCGTTCGCACTCGCCTGCGGAGCCGCGGAAAGGAACGTCGTCAGGGCAGCGGCCGCGGCGATGAAAGCTTGTCGGGTGGTCATCTCAGCTTCCTTCCTGGACCTGGTGCACGTGTGTCGCCACGAGACCATGAGCCTCGCGATGGACGCTCGCGGCCGCGTCCGCCGAGGGCGCCTCGACGAGGCAGAAAATCTGTCCGGCGCCTTCGTCGACCCAGTAACGCAGATACCTCACGTCGTACTTGCCATGGGTCTGGAGGTCGGCGAGGTGCGCCGTGGCGACGTCGTCCATCGTGACGGCGCCGTCCGGCTGGTGAACATCGAGGAAGAGTGGCATCTCGGGCTCCTGTCGTCGGGTGATCTTGATGCGTCGACGCTAGGCGCGCGGCCGGGCGCCCGAATCGGGAGAACTCCCCACTTTGGGCCGGACCGCTCCCTATGTTCGGCGCTGTTGTCCCCGGCTCGGGACGTGGTCGAGCTGCTGGGCCACGGCGGCCGCCGCGCCGCGGGTCGCCACGCCGAGCTTGGCCAGCACCGCAGAGACGTGGTGATCGACCGTCTTGGCCGAGATGAAGAGTCGCTCCGAGATCTCGGCATTGGACCGGCCCGAGCAGATGAGCTCGAGGACGTCGCATTCGCGTGGCGTCAGCCCGAACGGGTGGACCCGGGTCGCGGCGCGCGGCCCCCCACGGTCGGCGCGCATACCGGCCGCACGCATCGTGCGACGAACGACATCCACTGCGCCCGTTGCACCGAGGGCCTCAAACCGGCGCCGCGCGTCGCGCAGATCGCTCTCGCTGCCCCTGTCGAGCAGTGGGAGAGCGGCGTCGTACGGGCAGCCCAGGGCCTCCCACTGTCGGACGGCCTCGTCGACATCGCCCTCCACGGCACGTCCGTACGGCTCTGCGATGGGACCGACCTCCTGAGGGACGTCGAGGCCGAGGCGGCGCAGCCACGCCGTCATGGCGCCACGTTCCCAGGTGTCAGCCGCATGGATGTGCTCGGTGGCGGCAGTGACCTCCGCGGCGGCCTCGTCGTGTCTGCCTTCGAGCCAGAACGCCTCCGTCCGGGCCATCCGGGAGAACGAGATCCACTGCGCCTCGCCCGCGCTGGCCGCGTCGTCGCGCGCCTGGTCGAGGGCGACCCAGGCGGCCGCATCGTTCCGTCGCGCTCCGATCCTGCCGATCGAGAGGTTGGGATAGATTCTGTTCGTCGGCGACCCGGCCTTGTCCAGCAGGTTCCTGGCAAGCTTCACTGAGTCGTCCCACCGGCCCTCCTGCTCGAGGCGGTTGACCTTGAGGCAGCGGATGCACCGGCCGTAGGTGTCGATGTCGTGCTCGTCGCAGAAGCTGGCCCCCTCGACGTACCAGCGCTCCGCCTCCGAAAACTCTCGAGCATCGGCATGGATCTCGACGAAATTCGTGTACGCCCGTGCAGCCTGCTCGTCGGCCTCGGCACCAGCGCTCAGTGCGACCCGCAGGGCCTCGCGCAAGCGCCCTTCCCATTCCCCGCCGAGCCGGGCAGCCACACATGCCTCGGTGTCGAGCGCGTCGCTGAGCACCGCTGGCAGGTCGAGATCGGTGGCCAGCTGCTGCGCCCGCCGAGCCGCGGCGGTCGCGGACTCTGACTCGAAGGCCACCATGTGCCGTCCGGCGACGTTGGCCCATGCCCAGGCCAGCTCAGTCGTCGGACCGATCGGCTCGAGCACCGCCAAGGCGCGGCGCGCGTTGGCCATCGCCTCCGGCCCGGACTGCAGCCGCGAGAGCCGGCGCCACGCGTCGCCCTCCCGCAACCGGTCGCCCAGGGTGCGCCAGAGCTCGAGCGCGCGTTCCCGGGCCTGGATCGCCTCATCCCAGCGATCGACGAGGGCCAGCTCCTGCGCGAGTGCGTCGAGCAGCTCCGCCCTGAGTCGGTCGTCAGCTCCAGAGGCGAACCGCAGAGCACGCTCGAACTGCGCTGCCGCCTCCCGGTGCGACGCGAGGGCGGCCGACCGCCGCGCCGCGCGCGGTGCATGGAGCAGGACCCCCTCGGTGTCCGCGGCGCCATCGGCGTGGTGCGCCAGGCGCGCGTCGTCGTCGCACCCGCGGGCACGAAGGGCGGCGAGAATCCGGCCGTGCACCGGCCCCCGCTGGTGCGGGGGGACCTCGCCCTCGACGGCCAGCCTGGTCAGCTCGTGGCGGAAACGTAAGGACGTCCCGTCGGCAACGAGAACCCCGGCGGCGACGACGGCATCGAGGGCGTGGAATGCGCTTGGGCACACCTCGCACAAGAGCCTGGGATCAATCGTGCCTCCGAGGAGTGCGGCCGCCTGTAGGGGCTCCCGTGCGCCGGCGCCGAGCCGGGCAATCCGCCCGAGCACGGCGTCACGGGCGGACTGCGGGACGTCGCTCGTCGGGTTCTGCAGGACACCATGGTGGTGGCGTGGCGCAACCGGCGTCCGAGGTGCCGCAGCAGGTCGAGCGTCGCCTCCTCCGCCCAGTGGAGGTCCTCGATGGCCACAATCGTGAGGACGCCCGGCTCATCGACCTGACGCAGCACCGCAGAGAACAGCGCCTCGCGCGCCGCGCCCGATCGCGCCGCATCGAGAAGTGGTCCGCCGAGCTGTTCGGCGACGTCGAACGGCGGTCCAAGGGGACGGGGTGTGAAGAGACCGTCGCAGGCGGCTCGCAGCCAGCGCGCCTTGGGCGTCTCGACCTCGAACTGCTCCAGGAGCGAGGACTTTCCGGCGCCAGCCCCCCGGCGACGAGCAGCACCCGGCCCGCACCCGCCATCGCCTGCCCGGCATACTCGGACAGCGAACGAAGCGCATTCTCCCGCTCCAGCAGCCGCATTCCTTGATTGTCACGCACTCGCCCGGTCTGACACGGTATCGCGGCGATGACGGTCGGGCCTGACCCACCTACCCCGATGACCGCCGGGCCAGCACCCGCAGCAGTGCCTCGACCACGCGCGGGTCGTACTCGTACCCGAGGCCGAGGTGGATCCGTTCGATCGCCGCGTTCTCCCGCCTGCGGTCATCCCACTCACCGACGAGGTCGTCAAAGGCGTTGGCCACCTTGATGATCCGGCTAGAGATCGGAAGATCCTCACCCAGCTCGCGGACCTGCCGGTAAGGCTTGGACTGCGACTCGAGAATCAACGCCACCGTGTCGAGGACGCCCGTCTTGCGGACGATCTCTGCGCCGTCGCGGGCGATCCGGTCCTGGTCGGCCGGGGCGGCCAGCATGGTGGCGCCCCCCGGGATGGGCTCTCGCAGCGCCACCTGGCCGATGTCGTGGAGCAACGCGGCGTACTCCAGGTCCACGGTCTCCCGTTCGGACATGCCCATGTCCCGCCCCATGGCGACGCTGAGCTCAGCGACTCGTGCCGGGTGGTCCGGGGGCGTGTAGCCGCCGATCTCGGTGAGCCGGGACAGGGTGCGGATCGTCTGCCGGTAGGTCGCTCGCACGCGGGCGAACCGGCGCACGGCGAACTGGGTCAGCACCAGCGGCACGAGGAAGATCGGCAGGGCGATGATCCCCATGGGGCGCTCGGCCAAGGCAATGAGCGCCCCAGAGGCAGCCAGGGCGGCGCTCAGGCCGATGGCCTGCTGCAGCTCGTCGACGATCGACTGCCACAGGGGTAGGTGGTCACGCACCGCTGCGGAGACGGCGACCAGGACTCCTTGCGCGAAGAGGGCCACTACGGATACCGCGAGCATCGAGAACGCCGACAGCCAACGCTGGTGCGTCCAGTCATGTTGGAGGGCCAGCAAGGTCTGGCCATCCCAGACGACGACCTGGCGGAACAGCGTCGCCGCCACCACGACGCTGATGAAGCGAGCGGCCATGTCGTCGATGCGGAGAGGCACGCCTCGGAGCAGAAAGGGCACTGCGCCCAGAATCGTCCCGACGGCGGTCACGCTGATGACGACGTCGGCATCGAAGGTGACGATGTCACCAATGCCGACCTCAGAGGTCATGGCAAGGGCGAAGGCTGCTGCCAGCGACATGGGTGCGCTCTCGCGAGCTCCGGGGAGGGCGATGCGGTTCAGCTCGCCGACGGTAATGACGACGGCGAAGGAGACGACGATCCACAGGCCGGTCCCCTGCCGGATCGACTGTGAGTCCACGGCCCGCACCATCGCCAACAGGGCGATCGCGGAGGCCATGAGGCCGAGGACCGGGCCGACCTTGACTCGGCGCAGCAGTCCGCGCAAGCGACCCTTCACCGGCGTGGCACCTGGAGTGTGCTGAAGGCCTGCGCGGCAAGGTCGGAGGCCGCAGGGTCGTCGTGGTCGAAGTAGCCGGTCATGGCGGCCTGGGTGTCGACGTCGATGTCCACGCCCCGCCACTCGTGTCGTTGGAGCGCCTTGGTCAGGGCCGTGACAACCGCAGGGTCGAACTGGGACCCGGCCCGCAGCTGCAGCTCGCTGACCGCAGCATCCGCCGACAGCGGGGGTCGGTGCGGGCGCGGGAGGGTCAAGGAGTCGAAGGCATCCGCCACGGAGATGATCCGCGCCAGCAGGGGGATCTCCCCCGCGACGAGCCGGTCGGGATAGCCGCAGCCGTCAAAGCGCTCATGGTGGTGCTGGATGCCGTCCAGGGAGTCAGCCAAGAAGTCGATGTCCCTCAGCAGGTCTACGCCACGGCTAGGGTGTAGGGCAAGCAGGTCAAGATCCTCACCGGTCATGGCTCCCGGACGGACGACGATGCGGGTCGGAAGCCCCACCTTGCCCACGTCGTGCAGCATGGCGGCAAAACGCAGGGACTGGACTTCTGGAGCGCTGAGGGACAGCGGCTCGGCGATCCACTCAGCGAGGTCGGCGATCCGCGCGCTGTGCCCCACGGCATAGGGGTCCTTGGTCTCCACCGCCGTTACGAGAGCACTCAGAGCACTCTCATGGGCCCGTTGCTCCTCCCCGAACTGGACGAACGCCCAGCGGGCCACAAAAAGCGGCGCAAGGATGATCACCGCGCTGAACGGGCCGACGTCCGCCGGGATCCAGAGGATGACGAAAAGGAAGCCGATGAAGCCGTACCCTAGGTAGGCGACGCCGGAGTTCGTCACCATCTGGACGAAGAAGCGGCGGAACGGCACGCCCCGGTCGATCCGAACGATCCCGGACAGCAGGGCTGCATTGGCCAGCATCTGCGCCAGATCGGCGACCATGAGCGGAACGCCGACATGGAGAATGAGGGCCCCTGCGCCGTCGAGGTGAGTCAGATCGCGGGCCCCCCCGAGGATGAGGTACATCAACCCCCCCACGACCCCGAGAAGCGCGGACATACTCGAGTTGAAGATCCGGACTCGTAAGGGTGGGTGACCCAGGTCCAGCGCCATCGACATTGCTCCCACAACGGCACATCCCACCGGCCCCACAATGACAATGCACGCGATCACGACGATGCTGAGGAAGGAGAACGTCACACGCGATCCAACATCGGGTTCCTGCAAGAGAATGCTGAGGATGCCCATGCCACACAGGATGAAGAGCGCGACGACGCTCTTTGGTGGACCGAAAACGTACCAACTAAGGGCCACGGAAAGGCCGGCAGCTACGCCGACCACAACGATGTAGCCGATGACCCGGACGGGCGTACCGCTTGCGCCTTGCGTGCCCCGTCTAGTCATGGACCAACGCTAGTGCCGCTCAGAGCAACGGTGCCCCAGGTACTGAGCTCAGCCGCCCCAGCCCCACTGCGACACCGGACCACCGGCGGCGGGCGTCACGGTCCGGGGGGGGGTGGCGGACTTGGTGAGCATGACCTCGAACATCTTCGTTATGGTCTTCATGGCGCGGGTTCTACTTCCTACGAAGGGTGAGCTGCGGGAGGGGTAAGGCGGTACGGGTGCGGCTCAGCCGCCCCAGCCCCACTGCGACACCGGACCACCGGCGGCGGGCGTCACCGTCCAGGTGGGGGTGGCGGACTTGGTGAGCATGACCTCGAACATCTTTGTTATGGTCTTCATGGCACGGGTTCTACTTCCTACGAAGGGTGAGCTGCGGGAGGGTAAGGCGGTACGGGTGCGGCTCAGCCGCCCCAGCCCCACTGCGACACCGGACCACCGGCGGCGGGCGTCACCGTCCAGGTGGGGGTGGCGGACTTGGTGAGCATGACCTCGAACAGCGTGGTTAGAGTCTTCATGGCGGCATTCCCTTTCGTTTGCGACCCTGCGATCGCGGTTGGTGTGTGGTGGAGCGAAAAGTCGCACGGATGCGAGGCGGCACCCCTCAGAGTCACACAGCCAACCGGTTACCGGAAGCCGCGCGTATCATGAGCCAACAAACTTTGCCAAAAAATGGAACTTCAACGCGTAACACACGGGGTACTGCACCGTTTCGGGGTGATAGATCGCATTATACGAGCACCAAGCGTCCGTCGGCTCTTCAAGGGTATGGCAAGATGGTCCCGTCCTGAGGCTGACGTCCATCCAAAGATTGGAGCACACCATGAGCAAGCGCGCCCGCAAGCGTCGCTCCCGCAAGGGCAACGCGGCGAACCACGGTCGCAAGCCCAACGCCTGAGCGGCGCCCCAGCTGAGAAACCCGGACCATACAGGCCCGAGGTTTTTCTGTGTCCGCGGCCTTTCGACGTCCACAGCGGAGCGTTCGAGGCGCGTCTTGAGGCGTGGGAAGGGGCTCGACCACCCACGGTGGTCGCACCAGCCCAACGAACCCCAGGCCCTGCCATACGGCAGACCGTTCGTCCTGGCCCCCACCCGCACTCAGTCGCTCGAAGACTCGATCCGGATCATCGTCAGCCGCCGCAGGATGGTCGTGCGGAGCTCGACGGGAGCCTCCTCGCACGCGCAGGACCGCTTGACCATGGCCTTCAGGGCCTGGTCCACGTTGTACTGCTTCAGGCAGTTGCCACACGCGTCGAGGTGCGCCTGGATCTTCACGCAGTCGTCGGGGCCCATCTCTCCGTCGATGAACTCGTAGACCCGCAGCAGCGCCTCGGAGCAGTCGGTCACGTCCTCGTGCGCCCCGTGGCCCATCTCGCTCGGGCTCATGAGCCGGCTCCTTCGGTCACGAAGCCGCGGTCGGCGGCATACTCGCTGAGCAGCTCGCGCAGCTGGCGCCGGCCGCGGTGCAGCCGGGACATCACCGTCCCGATGGGGGTGTCCATGATCTGCGCGATCTCCTTGTAGGCGTACCCCTCGACGTCCGCGAAGTAGACGGCCAGGCGGAAGTCTTCAGGAATCTCGAGGAGGGCCCGCTTGACGTCGCTGTCCGGGAGGTGCTCCAGGGCCACGTCCTCGGCCGAACGCAGCCCGGCCGAGCTGTGCGACTCGGCCCGGTGCAGCTGGTAGTCCTCCACCTCGGCCGCGTCGGACTGCAGCGGCTCACGCTGCTTCTTGCGGTAGGTGTTGATGTAGGTGTTGGTGAGGATGCGGTACATCCACGCCTTGAGGTTGGTGCCCGGCCGGTACTGGTGGAAGGCGGCGTACGCCTTGGCGTAGGTCTCCTGGACGAGGTCCTCGGCGTCCGTGGCATTGCGCGTCGTGCGCAGCGCCGCGGAGTACATCTGGTCCAGGAGCGGCATCGCCTCGCGCTCGAACCGGGCCTGACGCTCGGGGGTGGTCTCGGTGCTCACGTCGACGACATGGTCGGGCGACGGCGGGTCGGTCACGACCGCGGGAGTCTGCGTCTCGTTGTCCATTGCCCCCCAGCGTAGTCCGGTCGCCGTCCCCAGACCTCGGGGACCGCCCGGGTGCGGGACCGTCAGCATGAGCACGCGCGCAGAACCTCCTGCTGGGTGGTGAGGACCCTTCCGTCAACAGCGTCCGGCGGGCGCTCATTCCCCCAGTGATCGCACGAAGCCCAGAGCGGCCTTCGCCACGGCGGGAGCACTCTGGCGCGGGATCGAGTGGGTGCCGGGCACGGCATACACCCGATCGAGGTATGCCGTGAGCTCACGTGGGGTGCCGAAGGGGTCGTGCTCGCCCTGGATGGCGGCGATCGGCCGGCCGGCGTCAGCGACGAGGGCCAGCTCCGGAGAGCGGAGCCGGTCCGGCCGGCCCGGTGGGTGAAGGGGGAAGGAGAGGCAGAGGACGGCGTCGGCGCCGAGCCGCTCGGCCGTGCGGCAGGCGACGCGGGCGCCTGCGCTGCGTCCGCCGAGCACGAGCAGCCCCGTGACGCCGGCGAGCTCCCCGCCGCGTCGACGCAGTGCCTGGACGACCGGAACCCAAGCGGCATCAAGGGTTTTCGGTGGGCCGGCGACGCGTCGCCCGGCGACGAGCCACGGCTGTTCGACGAGGGCAACGGCCCAGCCGTCCAGGGCCAGGGCGTTCGTGCAGGCCTCGATGTCAACCGACCAGAGGCCGCCGCCGGCGCCGTGACCAACGATCACGACTCCCCGGGCGCCACGCCGGGTCAGCACGTGGACCCGCGCCGGCCCGTCAGGGGTCTCCACGTCGACGACCGTCGGGCGCGTCCCGGGCGAGGTCACTCCCCGACCACCTCGCCCGTGACGGGGTCGACGCCGCCGTGCAGCTCCTCCCGGGGCAGGGGAAGCAGGAGCTGCTCACCGTTGTTGCGCGTCGCGCTGACCGCGCTCGAGACGGGATAGGCGTCGAAGCGGCCCGGCGCCTGAGAGGCCAGCAGCTCGCCCACCGAGTCGACGTCCTTCGTGGCTGGATCGAGCCAGTGAGACCAGTGCTCCCGCTCGAGGACGAGCGGCTGGCGGTCATGGACCCGGTCCAGGCCGGGCTCGGCGCGCGTTGTGATGATGGTGAACGTGGTCAACCAGGCTTTCGGGTCGCCGGAGTCCTCGATCGCCTTGTCCCGCCAGAACTCGTAGAGGCCTGCCATGGCGACGACGTCATCGTCGGCACGGCTCAGGTAGAACGGCTGCTTGCGGGGCCTGCCCTTGGCGTCCGTGACGGTGGGCGACGCCTGCCACTCGTACCAGCCCGCGGCGGGCACCAGGCAGCGCCGCGAGGCGGCCGCCCGGGCGAAGCCGGGCTTCTCCAGGACGGACTCGGCGCGGGCGTTGATCATCCGCAGCCCCGTCCTGGTGTCCTTGGCCCAGCTCGGGACAAGGCCCCACGTCATGCGGCGCAGCTGCCGCACGGGCTCGGTGGCAGCCGCCGCCTCGCGGCTGTCCGACGTGCGCGGAGCGCGGGTCAGGACGATCGGCGCCTGCTTGGTCGGGGCCATGTTCCAGTCGGGCGTCCCCGGGGGCGGGCTCTGCGGGTTGGCCAGGAGGCTGCGGGACGGTTCGGAGGTCGCGTCCTGCTCGACCTCGAGCTCCTCGATGAGGTCCGCCTGGTTCCGGCTCGCGGCATACCGACCACACATGGCTCCCAGCCTACGGGCGCCGAACCGGGCCCTCCCGGCTGGGAGCTGAGTCGGTGACCGTCTGGCCTGCTGCTTCGTGCCCGGAGCAACTACGGTAGGAGGGAGATCACCCGTCTATTCAGGAGGCCCAGCCATGACCGTCGTCCGCCGGATCGCCCGACCGTTGCTCGCCGCACTCTTCGTCATCCAGGGACTCGACGCGCTGCGTCACCCCGGCGGCAAGGCCAACGCAGCGTCACCTCTGCTGGAGAAGATCGGGCCGATGCTCGGGCTGCCGGACGACGACGAGATGCTCGTCCGGGCCAACGGGGCGGTCCAGATGGTGGGTGGGGCACTGCTGGCGACGGGCCGGCTCCCTCGGGTCGGCGGGCTGCTCATTGCCGGCTCCCTGGTGCCGACCACCCTTGCTGGACACGCCTTCTGGGAGGAGAGCGACCCCCAGGTGCGGGCGCAGCAGAGGATCCAGTTCCTGAAGAACCTCGGGCTGCTCGGCGGCGCCCTGCTTGCCGCGGTCGACACCGGGGGCAAGCCCGGGCTCGCCTGGCGTGCGCAGAACGTCGGACGGGTCACCCGTCGAGAAGCCAGCCACATGGCGAAGACTGCCAGGCGAGAGGCCCGTCTGGCTCAGCAACAGGCTCACCTCACGGTTCAGGACGTCCTGGGCTGACGTGGGTAGCCACCCTGGTCCGTCCAGTGACGACTGGGCGGCGCCGACCGCGGCGGGGCCTCTCGGTGCGACGGTGGCGCTGCCCGGCAGCAAGTCGCTGACCAACCGGTTTCTCGTGATCTCAGCGCTGGCCAACGACCGGTCCCGGCTGAGACAGCCTCTCCGGTCCCGAGACACGCTGCTCATGGCGCAGGCGTTGCGATCGCTCGGCGTGGGCATCGAGGACGTCCCCTCCGAGGGGACGCCAGGTCAGGGATCTACCGACTGGCTCATCTTGCCGGGGGCCCTGCGCGGGGACGTGAGCATCGACGTCGGTCTGGCCGGCACGGTGATGCGGTTCCTGCCCCCCGTCGCTGCCCTCGTTTCCGGCCCCGTGCGGTTCGACGGCGACCTCGGAGCACGGGTTCGGCCGATGGGGCCGGTGCTCGAGGCCCTTCGCGCCCTCGGGGTCTCGATCGACGACGGCGGCCGGGGCACCCTCCCGCTGACCGTGCAGGGCGCCGGCTCCGTCCGCGGTGGAACAGTGACGCTCGACGCCTCGGCCTCCTCGCAGTTCATCTCCGCGATCCTGCTCGCCGGGGCCCGCTACGACGCAGGCGTCACGGTCCGCCACGACGGCAAGCCCGTGCCGAGCGAGCCACACATCGCGATGACCGTCGAGACCCTTCGCGACGCCGGCGTCGTCGTCGACGACTCGGAGCCCAACACCTGGCGGGTGGAGCCGAGCGAGATCAGCTCGCTCGATGTCCAGGTCGAGCCGGACCTCTCGAACGCCGGGCCCTTCCTCGCGGCCGCGCTCGTCGCCGGTGGCACGGTGCGCGTGCCGGACTGGCCACAGCACACGACCCAGGCCGGTGACGCCCTGCGCGACATCCTCGACACCATGGGGGGTGACGTCTCCCTCGACCGCGACGGCCTCACCGTGTCCGGCAACGGCGCCATCGGCGGCGTCGACATCGACCTGCACGAGGCGAGCGAGCTGACGCCGGTCGTCGCGGCCCTGGCCGCCCTGGCGTCCTCGCCCTCGTGGATCCGCGGGGTCGCCCACATCCGCGGGCACGAAAGCGACCGCATCACCGCCCTCACAACGGAGCTCAACGGTCTGGGCGGCAAGGTCACCGAGACCGACGACGGACTGCGCATCTCGCCGAGCCCGTTGAGCGGCGGGCGCTTTCGCAGCTACCACGACCACCGGATGGCCACGGCGGGCGCCCTCATCGGTCTTGCCGTGCCGGGGGTCGTCGTCGAGGACATCGCCACCACGACGAAGACCCTTCCCGACTTCGTCGGGCTGTGGGACGGCATGCTGAGCGGTTCGCCCGTGACCTCGGCCCGATGAGCTGGCGCAACCTTGACGAGTCGGACGTCCGGGCGCGGCCGAACCCGCGGGGCTCGCGCCGTCGGTCCAAGGACCGACCGGCGCACGAGGATGCCGTGCCGGGCTTCGTCCTCGTCGTCGACCGGGGGCGTTACACCGTGCTCGTCCGGGCAGGTGTGGGTGGACGGAAGGAGCCCGAGCGGATCGTCACGTCGATGAAGGCGCGCGAGCTGGGGCGCAAGAGCGTCGTGGTCGGTGACGACGTCGCCCTGGTCGGTGACACCAGCGGCAACCCCGACGGCCTGGCCCGCATCGTGCGGCTCGAACCCCGCCGCTCGGTCCTGCGCCGCACCGCCGACGACACCGACGTCATCGAGCGGGTCATCGTCGCCAATGCCGACCAGCTCGTGGTTGTCTCTTCCCTGGCGAACCCCGCGCCGCGACCCCGGCTCATCGACCGGTGTCTCGTCGCTGCCTACGACGCCGGTCTGGACCCGCTCCTCGTCCTGACCAAGTCTGACCTCGTCGCACCGGACGCCTTCCTCGAGGGCTACGCCCCTCTCCAGGTGCCGTCGGTCGTCACGGCCTGGGGCGGCTCGATGCACCAGGTCGCCGGAGCGGAGACCGGCGAGGGGTCCTTCGACGGGCTCGAGGAGCTGCGGGAGCGACTGGCGGGACGGCTTTCGGTCCTCGTCGGGCACTCGGGGGTCGGCAAGTCGACGCTCGTCAACCGGCTCGTCCCGAACGCCCGCCGCGCGACGGGCGACGTCAACGACGTCACCGGCCGTGGACGGCATACCTCGTCCTCGGCGGTGGCCCTCCGCCTCCCGGACGAGAGCGGGTGGGTCGTCGACACCCCCGGTGTGCGCTCGTTCGGGCTGGCCCACGTCGACCTGGCCCGGATCATCGTGCACTTCCCCGACCTCGAGCCCGGCACCGAGGAGTGTCCCCGGGGGTGCACCCATGACGAGGAGGAGTGCGCGCTCGATGCCTTCGTCGGCTCGGGTGCCGCCGGGCCGGCCGGGCCGTCCCGGCTCGACTCCCTGCGCCGGCTGCTGCGAGCCCGTTCGGGTGCCGCTGACGACTGAACGCGCAGGAACGCGCACGCGGCCCGCGGTCCGTACGGGCGACTCGGGCGCCCGCGCCGACTGGGGCGCTGGGCATCGAACTCGCGGGACCGCCGCTCCCGGCGGGCGGTCCACGGGTAGCGGAGGTCAACCGGACGCCGTCCACGCACTAGCGTGAACCGGTGCCCTCCTATGACGATGACCTCCGGCTCGCCCACGTGCTCGCCGACGCCGTCGAGCGGGTGACGCTGGCCCGTTTCCGGGCGGAGGACCTCGTCGTCGAGTCCAAGCCTGACCTCACGCCCGTCACCGACGCCGACCGTGCAGCCGAGGAGCACATCCGCGCCCAGCTCAAGCGGACCCGGCCCCGCGACGCTGTCGAGGGCGAGGAGTTCGCCAACACGGGTCACGGCCCTCGACGGTGGATCATCGACCCCATCGACGGGACGAAGAACTTCGTGCGCGGGGTGCCGGTGTGGGCCACGCTCATCGGCCTCGTCGACGACGACCAGCCGGTCCTCGGCCTTGTCGCCGCCCCTGCCCTGGCCAGGCGCTGGTGGGCAGCCAACGGCTCGGGGGCCTGGTCCGGCCGCTCCCTCTCCGCGGCGAAGCGGATCCACGTGTCGCAGGTCGCCTCCGTGCGCGACGCGTCACTGTCCTACTCCTCCCTCTCCTCCTGGCGGGACGTCCACCGCCGCGAGGAGTTCCTGGACCTCGCCGACGACTGCTGGCGCACGCGTGCTTACGGGGACTTCTGGTCCTACATGCTCGTCGCCGAGGGCGCCGTGGACATCGCCGCCGAGCCGGACCTCGAGGTCTACGACATGGCCGCCCTCGTGCCGATCGTCACGGAGGCCGGGGGCCGTTTCACCTCCCTCGACGGCGCGCCCGGCTGCTGGGGCGGCAACGCCGTCGCGACGAACGGGCTGCTGCACGACGAGGTCCTCGAACGGATCGGCACGGGCGGCCGGAACATTGGCGGTGGTCCGGCGACCGGCGACTGAGCCAGCGCGCTCTGCTGCTCCCACCGCACCGACTGCACCGCCCACCGGAATGCCGGGTTGCGGGCCCGTCGCGCAGCCGGCCCGAGCACCTCGCCCTAGTCGAACAGCGCGAGCTGGTCCCGCTCGGTGGGCACGCCCTCTAGACGGAGCAGCCGCTCCCTGCGATGCAGCCCTCCGGCATACCCGGCAGGAGTCCGTTGGACCCGATGACCCGGTGACACGGGACGAGGACGGGAAGCGGGTTGGAGCCGTTCGCCGACCGGACGGCACGCGACGAGCTCGGCGGCACGTCGAACGCGCGGCGGGTGCCACGGAGGTACTCCCCGAGCTGGGTGCGCGTCGCCTTCAGCACGTCGGCGTCGTGCAGCTCCACCTGGTCCACGACCGGCGGCGACATTTCGAGGAACCGGATGTGCGTCAGGGCCCCTTCCGCCGCGACGAGGCCGAGCGTGCCGAGCACGGAGTCGAGGACGAGCGGGGACGCCATGGGGTCAGCTCGGGATGACCGTCACGTCGCCGCGGCCGAGCTCGCGCACCCCGGCGGCGTGCGCGTCCGCGTCGCCGACGACGACCACGGTCCACTGCCCGTCAACGAAGGACCGGTATGCCGCGTGCATGCGGGCAGCGTCGACGGTGGCCAGGTCACGCAGGTTGGCTGTCGTGAACTCCGTCGTCAGCCCCTCCAGGGCCAGTGCAGCAGCCTCGTCGGCGATGGCGTCAGCCGTGGCGTAGCGGCTCGGGGCCGTCATCGAGATGAAGTCGACCCCCTCGCGCGCCTCCTGCTCGGTGAAGCCCTCACGGCCGCTGTCGAGCAGGTCGAGGAGCAGTCGCAGGGCCTCGACGGTCGAGTCGGCACGGACGCTTCCACTGGTGAGGAACATGCCGCCACGACGGCGCGGACGGAACACCGAGCGGATGCCGTAGGTGAAACCTCTCTCCTCACGCAGGACGGCGTCGACCCGGGCGTTCGGCGAGCCGCCGACGACGAAGCCGAGGACCGGGAAGGGGGCCCAGCCGCCCTGGACGCTGCGGTCCGGCCCCGGGCAGGCGACCGCGAACTCGGTCTGCACGGAACCGGGCCGGTCGATGAACACGATGCGCACGCGATCCGCCGCCGGGGACGCCGCCACCGGTGGCGGCGAAGGGGACCAGCTTTCGGGCGCGACCCAACCGCCGAGCGCCTGCTCGATCTCGGCGAAGGCGTCGACGCCCTCGAGATCCCCCGCGACGACCACCGTGGCCCCGGTGGGCGAGACCTGCGCGGCGTGGAACCCCGCCACGTCATCACGCGTGATCGTCCGGACCGACTCCCGACGACCGGCTGTCGGTCGCGACGCGCGCTCGCCGGGGTCGAAGTAGGTCGCGATGAGCTCGATGGCTCCACGCTGGGCGGCGACCGAGCGCTCCTGCTCGATCTCCGCTAGGCGCTGCTTGACGTGGCGCGCCACCTCGGCGGACGGGAACGCGGGCTCCGTCAGGCACTGGCGCAGCAGGTCGAGGGCATAGGTCAGGTTGCCCTTGGCGACGTCGACGTCGACGCTCAGGCCGGCCTCGGCCACGCCCGCCCCGAGCGCGACCCCCTTGCGCTCGAGGAGCTGGGCGAACTGCGTTGAGGAGTGGATGGCCGTGCCCTCGTCGAGGGTGCGCGCCATGATCGTGGCGAGACCTTCCGAGGACTCCGGCTCACGGCTGAGGGGCAGCGGCACGGCGAGCCGCACGGAGTGGACGTACTGCCCCGGGACGTCGTAGACGATCACCTGGAGCCCGTTGGGCAGGGTCCGCCGCGCCGCCTCCGGGAAGGTGTAGGGCTCTGGTGGGGTGACGTCGGGTCGAGGGACGTCGAGCACGCCGGTGCCCACGGGGTCGGTGGTCATGCGGGCTGGGCCTCCTGCTTGACGAGGTACGAGACGACGGCGCGCGCGTCGGGGCGCAGCCACCGGCCTGCCGTCTGCCGGACCCGCTCGGCACCCACCGCCGCGATCCGCTCGAGGAACGAGTTGACGTACTGCGTGTCCCCGGCGAGGGAGGTGTAGTGGCAGATCATGTCGGCGCGCTCGTCCTGGCTGGCGAGGGCGCTGAGCCAGGAACGCTCGGTCTCGGCCATGGAGGACTCGAGCTCGATCTCGCTCGGCCCCTCGGCGATGAAGCGCTCGAGCTCCTCGCAGACAGCCCTCTCGATGTCGGCCGGGTCGACGCCTTCCGCGACGTCGACGGAGAGCAGCCCCAGGGAGACCCCGTCGACGAAGCCCATCGCGTGGGCGCTGAGGCTGGTTGCCACCTGCTCGTCGCGCACGAGCCGTTGGACGAGACGGGACGTGCTCAGGCCACCGATGGCGTCGAGGGCGAGCGAGCACGCGAAGAAGTCGTCGGTGCTGTCGACGGGGAGCCGGAAGGCGAGGTGCAGCCGGTCGTTGGGGACCTCTTCGACGCGGTCGAGCCGGACCGGCTCGCTGAGCGGCTCGAGCTCGTGCCGCCGGGGGTCGCGCGGCGCGCCCGTGTCGGGCAGCGGGCCGAAGTACCTCTCGGCAGCGGCGAAGGCCTCCTCCGGAAGCACGTCGCCGACGATGGTCAGGACGGTGTTGCTGGGCCCGTAGTGGCGTCGGAAGAAGGCGTGGACGTCCTCGAGGCTTGCCGCGTCGAGATCCTCCATCGACCCGATCGTCGGGTGGTGGTAGGGGTGGTCGGTCGGGAAGATCGTCGCGTAGACGTCGATGAGCGCGTTGCCGTAGGGCACGTTGTCATAGCGCTGCCGCTTCTCCTCCTTGACGACGTCGCGCTGGTTGTCGAGGTTCTCCTGGGTGAGCGCGTCGAGGAGGTAGCCGTGGCGGTCCGCCTCGAGCCACAGAGCCAGGTCGAGCGCGCCCTTGGGCACGGTCTCGAAGTAGTTGGTCCGGTCGAACCACGTCGTCGCGTTGAGCCGGCCGCCCTGCGCCATGAGCGCGCTGAAGTGCTCCCCGGACGCCACGTTGCGAGACCCCTGGAACATCAGGTGCTCGAAGAGGTGGGCGAACCCGGTCCGCCCCGGCACTTCGTGCCGCGACCCCACCCTGACCCACAGGTTGACCGTCGCTGTGGGCACGGCATGGTCCTCGGACACGACGACCCGCAGGCCGTTGGCGAGGGTCTTGTCGACGATCGGGTACGCAATGTCAGGCACTCGCCGACCCTACGCGATGAGGAAGGATCGGCCGCACGGGCGCCCACCCGGCATACCGGGCGGTGGTAGCGCGGCGCCGCGCACCTCGCCTCGGCACCTCCCCGCCGGCTGACGGGGCGGGTCAGGACCCGATGTCGGGAAGGTGCGGGTGGTGCTCGTCCCCGAGCTGCTCGATCGCCCGCCGGGCGAAGACCTGCTGCTCGGTGATCGTCCGCTCGGACCGGCCCCGCCCAAGGAAGCTGACGGCCCAGTGCAGGAGGGTCGTGACGCGGGACTTGAACCCGATGATGTAGACGAGGTGGACGCCGAGCCACAGGAGCCAGGCGATGAACCCCCCGAAGCGGAGCCGACCGACGCTCGCCACGGCGGAGAACCGCGAGATCGTCGCCATCGAGCCCTTGTCGAAGTAGGAGAAGGCCTCGTCCTCGGGAGTCCCGGCCAGTCGGTGCCTGATCTGTTTCGCAGCGAACCGGGCACCCTGGATGGCGACCTGGGCCACACCGGGAAGGTTGTCCAGCGAGATCATGTCGCCGACGACAAAGACCTCGGGGTGGCCGGGGAGGGTGAGGTTCGGCAGGACCTTGATCCGGCCGGCCCGGTCGAGCTCGGTACCGCTCTGCTCGGCGAGGGTCTTGCCCAGCGGGCTGGCCTGGACCCCCGCTGCCCAGACCTTGCAGATCGACTCGATGCGACGGACGTAGCCCGTGGAGTCACCCAGGTCCTGGATCTCGATGCCGGTCGCGTCGACGTCGACGACCTTGCCGCCGAGCTGGACCTCGACCCCCATCTCCTCGAGCCGCTTCAGGGCGATGTCACCGAGGCGGTCACCGAAGGACGGGAGCACCTGGGGAGCGGCGTCGACGAGGACGACCTTCGCCTGGGTCGGGTCGATGGCCCGAAAGTCCGCGCGCAGCGTGCGGTTCGACAGCTCGGCGATTTGGCCGGCCATCTCGACACCGGTCGGGCCGGCGCCCACGACGACGAAGCACAGCAGCCGAGCGACCTGCTGCTTGTCGCCCCTCAGCGCGGCGAGCTCCGCCTGCTCGAAGCAGCCGAGGATGAGACCGCGCAGCTCCAGGGCGTCGTCGATGTCCTTCATGCCGGGCGCGTGCCGGGCGAAGTGGTCGTTGCCGAAGTACGACTGCCCCGCCCCCGCCGCGACGACCAGGGTGTCGTAGGGAGTGACCAGCCTGCGGCCGAGGTTCTGCGACGTGACGGTGCGTGCCTCCAGGTCGATGTCCGTGACCTCCCCGAGGATCGTCGTGGCGTTCTTCTGCCGACGCAGCACCTCGCGGGTGGCCGGCGCGATCTCGCCCTCCGACAGGATCCCGGTCGCCACCTGGTAGAGCAGCGGCTGGAACAGGTGGTGGGTCGTCTTCGCGACCAGCGTGATGTCCACGTCGGCCCGCTTGAGGGCCTTGGTGCCGAAGAGGCCCCCGAACCCCGACCCGATGACGACCACCCGCTGCCTCGCTGACGAGCCCTCACCTGGTGCCATGCACCCATTGTCTCGCCACCGCACCGCGCAACGTCAACGGGTCACACCCAGCCGGTGTCGGTGGTCACGGCAGGGCACGACAGGAGAGGGCGGCCCTGACGCAGGCCCGGTCACAGGTCACGGCCATGACCGGTCCCGACGACGGGACCTACCCGCGGGCGCGTGCACGGCCGCTGCCCACCAAACTCCCCGGACGGCACTCCCGCGGGCTGATCGGCGCGACCGGGGACGGCAGAAGGCCCGGACCGTGGTCCGGGCCTTTTGGGTCTGAGTAGCGGGGGCAGGATTTGAACCTGCGACCTCCGGGTTATGAGCCCGGCGAGCTACCGAGCTGCTCCACCCCGCGCCGGTATGTCCTCATCTTAGAGGAGCGGCGCGGGGAGACCAAATCCGGGTATGCCGGGTGGCTGGCGCGCGTCACCCTGTCGCCGCCGGGGCCGGGGTCGTGGGCGTCGCTGCCGGGGCGGTCGGGTTCCCGGTCGAGGTGCCGCTGGGGGTCAGGGTCACCGACCCGCCGTTGGGAGAGGCGGCGACGGCCGCAGCGATGGCGGCCTTGAGCCGGGTCTGGGCCTCGCCGTACTTGGTGAAGTCGCCCGCCTTGAGGGCGGCGTCGCCGTCGTTGAGCGCCTTCTGGGCCTCCGTGAGGGCCTGGGTCAGCGCCGGGTTGTTTGCTGTCCCACCGGGGGGCGGCGGCGTCGTCGGAGTTCCCGGCGGTGTCGTCGGGCTCGTCGGGGTGTTGTCGCCTGAGGAGGCCCCCGCGTTTCCACCGAAGAGCGCGTCGAGCGCACCGTCGAGCGTCGTGGACCAGGCCAGCTTGTCCCCGAAGGCGGCGATCACCGCTCGGTTGAGGGGGTAGGCGGACGCGGTCTTCGCCTGCACGTAGATGGGCTCGACGTAGAGGAGTCCACCACCGACGGGCAGAGTGAGCAGGTTCCCGAGGACGACGGTCGACCCCGCCTGCCGCTGGAGGTTGAGGAACTGCGAGAGGGTGAGGCCGCCCTCGGCCTGGACGACGCTCGAGGACGAGATGTCGTTCTGCACCTGACCGGGACCACGGACGTTGCTGTCCCGCGGCAGCTCCAGCAGGCGCAGCTGGCCGTAGCCGGCCCGGCGCTCCCCCTTGGCCGAGCCGGCGTTGGAGTCCACCGCGAGGAAGCCGGACAGCACCTCCCGGGTGCCGGTCGGCATGAAGGAGGTCGTCAGCGAGAAGGACGGGTCCTTCTGGCCCGGCATCGCGATGCTGAGGTAGTACGGCGGCTGGTCGGTCGTGCGCACGTCCTTGGTCGGGTCGGCGGGGACCTTCCAGAAGTCCTGACCGCCGTAGAAGGAGTCTGCGGTCGTGACGTGGTAGCGGGCGAGGATCTCGCGCTGCACCTTGAACAGGTCCTCCGGGTAGCGCAGGTGCGACATCAGCGAGGCGCTGATGTTGGACAGCGGCTCGACCGATCCGGGGAAGGCCCCCGACCACGCCTTGAGCAGCGGGTCGGTCTCGTCCCACGCGTAGAGGTGCACCGAACCGTCGAACGCGTCCACCGTCGCCTTGACGGAGTTGCGCATGTAGTTGACCTGTCCGGCGTTGATCGCCTTCACCGCGGACCGGGTCTGGGTGACCGAGTCGGAGGTCGCCGCCTCGACCGAGGTGAGGCTCGAGTTGGGGTAGTCGGCCGTGGTCGTGTAGCCGTCGAGGATCCACTGGACCTTCCCGTCGACCACAGCCGGGTAGGCGTTGCCGTCGAGGGTCAGCCACGGCGCCACCCGCTCGACCCGCTCGCGCGGGGCGCGGTGGTCAAGCAGACGCGAGTCGGAGTTGACGGCGTCGGAGAGCAGGAAGTTGACCTCGCGGTACTTCAGGGCATAGGCCATCTTGCGGGCGAGCGAGCCGATCTCGACGCCTCCCTGTCCGGCATACGTGTTGTTGGCCTGTCCGGCCGCCGAGCTGTTGGGGTAGTCGAACTCGCGCGCGCCGGACCCGCTGGCGGCCCCGACGATGGAGTACTCCGGCGACTGCTCACCGAAGTAGATCCGCGGCTCGAACGTGCCGAGCGAGCCCGTCGAGGGGATGTTCTGCTCGAAGAAGACCGGCTTGCCGTCGGCGTCCTTGCGGTTGCCGTAGGCCGCGACGAGACCGTAGCCGTGGGTGTAGACGGTGTGGTCGTTGAGCCAGTTGCGCTGGCCGTCGGGCACGCCCTCGAGGTTGAGCTCGCGCACGGCGATGACCGTGTCACTGAGCTCGCCGTTGACGACGTAGCGGTCGACGTCGAGCGAGTCCGGGAAGCGGTAGTAGTTCTTGCCTGCCTGGAGCTGCTGGTAGGTCGGGGCGACGACGTTCGGGTCGATGATGCGGATTCCCGGGACCGTCGTCGTGTCGTTGCGCAGCTGGCCCTGGCTCGCCGTGGTGGCGGCGTTGTAGGCCGTGGTCTCGATGCGGGACAGCCCGAACGCGTCGCGGGTCGCGGCGATGTTGTTGGCGAGGTACGGAGACTCGAGCGACTTCTCGCTCGGGTTGACCTTGAGCGACTGGATCAGGGCCGGGAAGATCCCCCCGACGACGATCGAGACCAGGACGAGCCCGACCACGCCGATGATCGGCAGTCGCCAGGAGCTGGTCCAGATCACCGAGAGGAACATGACGGCACACATCACCGAGGCGAGCGCGAGGATCGCCTTGGTGGGGAGCACCGCGGTGGCGTCGGTGTACTGGATGCCGGTCATCAGGTCGGTGCTCTTCGTCGTCAGTGAGTAGCGGTCCACCCAGTAGCTGGCCGCCCGGACGAGGACGATCGCCGCCAGCAGCGCCGACAGGTGCAGGCGGGCCGCGGACGTCGTTCGGCGGTTGCGGCCCTGGAAGTGCAGTCCGCCGAAGACGTAGTGCGTGAACGCTGCGACGAGGACGCCAATGACCAGCGCCATGCTGAGGTAGGCGATGACGAAGGTCAGCCACGGGAGAGTGAAGACGAAGAACCCCAGGTCCATCTGGAACTGCGGGTCGGTCTTGCCGAAGGCGACACCGTTGCGCCAGAGGAGGAACGTCCGCCACTGGGCGGAGGCGCCGAGGCCCGACAGGAGACCGACGACGAGAGGGACCCCGATGGTCCCCACCCGGCGCAGTGGCTCGATGGCCTCGCGATACCGCTCCAGGGCGTCCTGGTCGGGGGTGGTGGGCGCGTAGATCGGCCTGGTCCGGTAGGCGATGACGAGGCTGGACCCCACGATGGCCGCGGTGATGACTCCGCCGACGATCCCGAGGAGGACCTTGGCCCCGAGCTCGGTCATGAAGACCGAACGGAACCTCACCGAGTCGAACCACAGGACCTCGGTCCAGAACTGGGCCACGATGGACAAGACGATGCCGATGCCCAGCAGGACGACCAGCGTGGGCACCAGCGGCCCCCGTCGGCGAGGGACCTGTGTGCCGGCTGCTGCTCGTCCTGCGCCAGCGCCTCCCGGGGAGCTGGCCTCCTCGCCGCCGAACCAGTCGCGATCACTCACTGTGTTGCCCGATCTGTTGTCCGCACCCGTCGCGCAGTGCCCCAAATATACGTACAGGTGAACGTCCCTCCCTTCCCTGCCGTGCCCCGGCGCCGCTTCGGGGTCACCAATCGTTGCCGGACCGATGCAGACCACCTGCTGCGTCCGTCTACGCAGCGGCCGGGCCCCCGGTCCTCGACGGCAACCGGGCGCTTCGGCATACCGAGCACGACCATCCAAGGTGAGCCAGAGCCCCACGAGCCTCGAGGTCGCCAGGAGCTACTGACTCGGCGAGGCCCCACCCGACCACTGCGCGCGCAGCGGGACCCCTGCCCGGCACCGGCCTGCGGCCACCGCGCCGAGGACTGACGGCGTCCGGATGCCGGGCACGCAGGTTCGAGAGGTCACGGTGGGCAGGTCCGTGCGGTCCTCGGCGGCAGCTGGGCGCCCGTATGCCGGGCACGCAGGTTCGAGAGGTCACGGCGGGCAGGTCGGTGAGGTCCTCGGCGGCAGCCGGGCACCCGGCATACCGAGCACGAGCATTCGAGGTGAGCCAGCGTCCCACGAGCCTCGAGGACGCCACGGAGCTCCTGGCTCGAGGAGGCCCGGCCCGACCACTGTGCGCCACAGGCAAGGACCGCAACGCGGCACCCAGGCGTGCAACCACCCGCGCCGAAGGGCCAGGGGCGCCCGCCTACCGGGCGCGAAGGTTCGAGAGGATACGGTGGTCAGGTCGCCCTGCGGGCCGGCCGGACTGCAGGGCATACGGAGGTCCTGCCGGAGACTGCACGGCTTACGGCATACAGGAGGATGGGTCGGTGAGCTCCCCCGTGCGCCCGGTCTTCGACCCGCTCTCCGTGGCCGCCCTCGACACCGAACGGCACGTGGCCGCGAGCGGCTGGGACCAGCCACCGCGGCTCTTTGCTCTGGTCGGCACGGCAGACCTGCTCCAGCGGGAGCCGCAGCTGACCGCCGGCATGGGCGGCTCCGACCTCGCCGAGGGCGCCCTGACCGCCATCGAGCAGGAGGGGCTGCACCAGTCGAGCGACCTCGAGTCCGTCCTCGGCCGCGTCGCCTGGCCGGAGGAGGTCGACGGGTGCGCCTTCGCCGTGGAGCGGATGGTCGTGCCACCGGAGGCCGAACGCGGGCTGCCGGACGAGCCAGACGCCGCGGTGGACGCTCTCGCCAACCACCCGGGCCGCAGGGACGTGCGGCTGCTCGTGGCCGTCCTGCGCAACGGGGCCGCCGTCTGCCTGCTGCGTCAGCGGGAGCACGACACCGACGACGCGGTGGCCACCGGGCCGAACCTGGCCCCCGGGCTCGTCGCGGCGCTCCGGTCGACCTTCGAGGACTGAGCCTGCACACGGTTCGACGGCACGACCACCCGGGGCTTAGACCACCAGGCTCAGCAGCGCGGCAGCCCTTCCGTGCCAGCACCCTTGCCGATGTTCGTCACGGCCTTCTCCGCGTCGTCGAAGGTGGCGATCTTGAACACCTGGAGGCCGTCCGGCTCGTGGCCGCGGACCTCGTCGCAGTTGTCGGCCGGCGCGAGGAAGAACGTGGCCCCGCCCTGTCTTGCTCCAGCCATCTTCTGCCGGATCCCGCCGATCGGGCCGACCTTGCCGGCGGCGTTGATGGTGCCGGTGCCCGCGATGTTCTTCCCCCCGGTCAGGGGGCCCTCGGTGAGCTTGTCGTAGATCCCGAGCGAGAACATCGTCCCCGCCGAGGGTCCGCCGACCGACCCGACGTCGATCTTGACGCTGAACGGGAAGGTGAAGTCCACCCCGAGCACGATCCCGAGGACGGTGCGGCCGTCGGACGACTTGCCGGTGTTGGGGTGCAGCGTCAACGGCGCGCCGTCACGCTGGACCACGACGTCGACCGGCTGACCGGGAGCGGCCTTCTGGATGGCCGCACGGACGGAGTCCGCTCCGGTGACGGCCACACCTTCGACCGAGGTGAGAACGTCGCCCACCTTGAGGACGTCTCCGGCGGGGGCGTCCTTGGCGACCTGCCCCACCTTGATCCGCTCGGGGACGCTGAACCCGACCTTGCGGAGGGCGACGGCGGCCGCCTCCTGCTGCGAGTCGACCATCTCGGACTTGTTCTCGGCCTCGACCTCTTGGGCGGTCTGCTGCGGTGGGAACAGTGCCTCGACGGGGTAGACGTCCTGCGTCGGGTCGACCCAGGCGCTGAGGACGTCCCAGACGTTGACGGGGTAGCCGGGTCCCCCGTTGACCCGGACCGTCGTGAAGTCCAGGGCGCCGCTCGTCGGATACGTCTTCTCGCCGCTGATGACGATGAGGTCGCCCGGCTGCCCGTTCTCGTGGGTCCCCTGACCGAGGACGTTGGAGACGGGACCCGGCATCATGATGGCGTAGGGCAGGTGGACGAGGTTGCCGACGGCGCCCAGGAGCAGCCCACAGAACACCGCGACGAGGCCGGCGACCGCCCCGCGCGAGGGCCGCCGGGCGCCCGTCGGCCCTACCGCGGCGGGCGGCACCTCGGTGAGCGTGTCGCGGGACCACTCCTGAGCGGGCGCTCCGCCGGAAGCCGCCGAGCGGGAGTCTCCCGGGCGCGCCACGGCACGTCGGCCGGGCCACGTCACGGCAGACCCACCCACTCGTCGGAACCGTCGGTGAAGACCTGGTGCTTCCAGATCGGCACCGTGGTCTTGAAGGCGTCGATGAGCGCCCGGCACACCTCGAACGCCTCGGCCCGGTGCTCTGCGCTGACGGCGGCAACGACGGCAACGTCGCCGACCGACAGGTGCCCGACCCGGTGCACGACGGCCAGCCGCACCGCACGGCCGTCGCCGGCCAGGGTGTTCGCAAGGTCGCCGGCGACCCGCGCGGCGCTGGGGTGGCACGTGTAGTCGAGAACCTCGACGCTCCCGCCGTGGTCGTGGTCGCGCACGTAGCCGATGAAGGTCACCACTGCACCCGCCCGCGCGTCGCGGACCGCCTCGACGAGCTCGTCGACGGACAATGTCGACTCCCGGACCTCCGCGAGGACGACCTCGGTTGCGCTGTTCACCGGCTTCCTTCTCACTTCCTTCTCACTCCTGCTGTCACCTGCGTCGGGCCCGCCGCAGCAGGGCCGCCGTGCCCACCAGGGCCACCGCGGCACCGGCTGCCCCCAGTGCGGCATCCTTGCGGTCCACCCGCCGGGTGGCCATGGCGTGCCGACCCTTGATCTCCTCGAGGAGCACCCCGAGGCACGTCTCATTGTCGTATGCCGGGCGCCATCCGTGCGCCATGAGGCTCGCCGACGAGACGGCCCAGGGGTGAAGTACGTAGGCCAGCTCGCTCGCGGGGGTCGGCAGAACGCCCACCCGGTGCAGTTGCTGGGCGGTCGCGAGGGCTGCGGTCTCGCTCAGCTGGATGCGGCGCATCCCCGAGAGCCGTTCGACCTGCTCCTGCTGCAGGACGCCCTCGGAGCCGACGGTGACGGCGGGACCCAGGCTTGCGGCAATGACGACCCCTACGGCCGATGCAAGGTCGTCGACGTGGCAGAACTGCCACGCGGGGGGGGCGCCCCTGACGGCAAGCAGCCGGGGCGCCTCGAAGTGACGGGTGGAGGCGGTGTCGATGCCCCTGCCGACGAGTGCCGCAGGGCGGACCACCGTGATCCGCAGCGCCGGATGGGCCGTGCGGGAGTCGTTGATGAGGTCCTCGACGGCGAGAAGGTCGCCAACCAGACCGTCGTCACGAACCGCGGCGAGCGGCGCGCCCTCGGGCAGCGGCACCGGGTTGGCTGCGGCGGCGCCGTAGACCTGCGCGGAGGTGACGACGACCAGGTGTCCGACGCCGGCTGCGGCTGCCGAGGTGACGAGGGCCTGTGCAGTGCGAAGCGTGCGCGCCCGCCGGTCCCTCCCCCGGGGGCCGAGCACCGACTGCAGGTCGGTGTCCTGAGCCACCCACACCAGCACGTCGACGCCCTTGAGTGCCGTCACGACGGCGGGCGTCGCCGGGTCCACGATCCGCCACCGGACGCCGCTCACCTCCCCGCGTTCGGTAGCCAGGGCGATGACCGTACGGATCCGCGAGTCCAGGCGGCCCGTCGAGTCGTGGAGGAGGCCGGTGACTCGTGAACCGCAGGTGCTCCCGGCGTCGGCGACGGCTGCGGTCAAACCCACGCGGCCTGACCGGGACCGCGGTTCCGGGGAACTCACCGGGACCTCCTTCGGTTGTCTGGGGAGTACATCCTCGCAGGAGGCAAGGAGCCACCATGTCCGATCGCCGCAACGCACCAGACGACAGCCAGGACGAGCCGACCGAGCCGCGTGGCAGCTCCGGCGACGGCAGCTCGGGCGACGGCTCGAGCGGGCCCACCGCCGACGCGTGGTCGGATGCGGTCGACCATCCGGGCGGGGAGGCGCCGGCCGGTCGCGAAGCGCGAGGGGACACCCCGTCCGGCGAGAAGCCCACGGGGCAACAGCCCACCAGCGGGCCGCGGATGGGGTTCGGGTCGAGCCCGGGCGACGGTCCGCAGGACCGTTCTGCCGACCAGTCCTCCGAGCAGGACATGCCCGACATCGGCGCCATGCTTCAGCGGCTGCTCGGCGGGGGCTCCGGCGGCCCCACCCCTGACCTCGGCGAGCTGTTCCGCCAGCTCGGCGGGGGCGCCGGCAAGGAGCAGATGCCCAACCTCAACGACCTGATCCGCCAGCTCGGTGGCGCCGGTGGCGCCGGTGGCCAGCTTCCCGACCTCGGTGAGCTCATGCGCCGCTTCGGCGGTGCGGGCGGGCAGGGCGGCGACCCCATGGCCGAGATCCTCAAGAGCATGGGGGTCGACCCCAAGGACTCGGGCCTGCTCGCCATGCTCCAGGGCCAGGTTGCCCAGATGTTTGCCCCTCAGACCGTGCAGTCGCGGATGGCCATGGCGACGGAGGTGGCCCGTAAGACGGTAGCGGGCACGGACACCGACCCGACGGCGACCGCAGCGCAGCAGCGTGAGGTCACGGAGGCGGTCCGGGTCGCCCAGCTGTGGGTCGACCCGGTGACGACCCTCGACGCACCGGCCGGATCCGGGCTCGCGTGGAGCCGAGCGGAGTGGGTCGAGGCGACGATGCCCAAGTGGCACAGCCTCGTCGAGCCCGTCTCGACCGGCGTGACGAACGCCGTCACCGAGGCCCTCAAGGGCCAGATGGGCAAGCTCGGCGTCGAGGGAATGGCCGAGTCAGTGCCCGGCGTGGCCAGCCTCGACCTCGGCGGTCTGCTCGACCAGATGCGCCCGGCGCTCGAGCAGCTGGCCGGCTCCATGTTCTCGGCGCAGCTGGGGCACGGTGTTGGTGCCCTCGCCGGTGACCTGCTAAGCGGCACCGAGGTGGGGCTGCCCCTGCTCGGCACCGAGGACATCGCCCTGCTCCCGACGAACATCGCGGCCTTCACCGAGGGGCTCGGCGTCGAGGAGTCGGAGGTGCGGCTCTACCTCGCGGTGCGCGAGGCCGCGCGCGCGCGGTTGTTCGCCGAGGTGCCGTGGCTCGGACCTCAGCTCGAGGCCGCCGTGCGGGACTACGCCCGCAACATCACCATCGACACCGACGCCATCGAGGAGCAGGTCCGCTCGATCGACATCCAGAACCCGGCCGCGATCCAGGAGGCCCTCCAGAACAAGCTGTTCTCCCCAACGCCCACAGCGGCGCAGCAGGCTGCTCTGGGACGCCTCGAGACGTCGCTCGCGCTCGTTGAGGGATGGGTGGACCTCGTCACCGAGCAGGCGACGACCGCCCACCTGCCGCACGCCGAGGCGCTGGGCGAAGCCGTCCGGCGTCGGCGAGCGGGGGGGCCCGCGAGCAAGACCTTCAGCGGGCTCGTCGGTCTCGAGCTGAGGCCGCGTCGCCTCAAGGATGCCAAGAACCTGTGGGCAGCCCTGGAGAGCGCCGGCGGCAAGGAGTTCCGCGACGCCCCGTGGGCCCATCCCGACATCGCCCCGACCGGCGCCGACCTGGACGACCCGCTGGGGTACGTCGAGCAGCGCAGGGGTGCGGGCTCGACCGACGACGTCGACTCCGCGCTTGACGCACTTCTCGAGAACGACGGCGGCGCCCCATCGGAGGGGACAGGCCCCGACGGGCCGGCGGGCGAGGGGCCCCTGGTCCACGGCCCCTCTGAGCCCGGTCCACAGGACGAGCGACCGGAGGACCTGCCGGACGATGCGCCGGAAGACCCCCCGGCCACCGCTCCGCGTGGCTGAGTCGGCAGACCAGACCGCTGGCGGCCCGAGCACGGGCGACCGGACCGCCGATCACCCGAGCGCCGGGGACCCGGACGCGGGCGCCGCGCACCCGGCAGACCAGACCGCTGGCGGCCCGAGCACCGGCGACCGGACCGCCGATCACCCCAGCGCCAGTGACCCGGACGCAGGCGCCGCCCACCCGGCATACCCCCTGCTCCATGCCGACGCCGTCCGGCTGCTGCTCGGCCACGACACCCAGGACCCCCAGCAGGAGCTCCTGCGCCTCGACCTGCTCCAGCACCTCGCTGCGCACCCGGACGCAATGGCCAGGAGCGGGCCGCCGACGCACTTCACCGCGAGCTGCTTCGTCCTGGACGCCACGCTGGAACGCGTGCTGCTGACCTACCACCGCAAGGCGCACGAGTGGCTGCAGCTCGGCGGCCACCTCGAGGTGAGCGACCTCAGCGTCCGGGCCGGCGCGGCGCGCGAGGCGCGCGAGGAGTCCGGGCTCGACCACCTGCGGGTCACTCCGTTGCCCGTCCACCTCGACCGGCACCGACTCGCCCCGTCGTTCGGCAGGTGTGAGGAACACCTCGACATCCGGTATGCCGCGCTCGCACCGGACGGCGCCCGGCCGCGGGTCAGCGCGGAGTCGCTGGACGTGCAGTGGTGGCCGGTCAACACCCTGCCAGAGGGCACCCGCGACGAGCTGACCGGGCCGGTGAACCTGGCTCGGCTTGCTCTCTCGTCGCTCCCGGGTCAAGGTCGGCTGGGTTGAGCGCCCCCAGGCGACGAGGCCGCTCAGACCGGCCGGCCCGGTGACCACGGGCGGCGGCCAGCCACCTCAGAAGAGCCGGACGCCCTCGGAGTCGTCCCACACCACGGACGCCATGGGTCTTCGCGCACCGGCCTGGGGCACCGAGCCGACGTCCAGGGCGGCGACATCGACGCCGTCCTCCCGAGCGTCCATCCCGTCGTCCGAGAGGTCGTCGTTCTCCGAGATGTCGAGACCGGCCGCCGCGGCGACGCCCTCGAGGTAGCCGCGGGCACGCTCGACCCTGGGATAGCCCGTCAGCAGCTTCCAGAACGTCCGGTCATGGGCGGGCCGCAGCAGGTGGGCCAGCTCGTGGAGCAGGACGTAGTCGAGCACGTAGGCGGGCGTCCCCTTGAGCCGGTCGGAGATCCGGATCGTCGCGTCGGCCGGCGTGCACGAGCCCCAGCGGCTGTGCTGGTTGGACACCCAACGAACGGAGGCCGGCTCGGCACGACCGCCGAGGAAGCTCGATGACAGCTCAGCAGCCCGGCGGGTGAGCTCGCCGTCGCTCGGACTGCGGCGCCGGTCCCCCTTGGCGAGCCTGCCGAGCATGGCATCGACCCAGTGCCGTTCCTC